>Ga0206890_1311_pt1 | contig 12273 bp, 7 predicted proteins | sample Alteio_BWOrgHeat_58_FD_152960 | JGI IMG/M metagenome (GOLD analysis project Ga0206890, IMG submission 152960) | Enriched cells from forest soil in Barre Woods Harvard Forest LTER site, Petersham, Massachusetts, United States - Alteio_BWOrgHeat_Nextera6 ... | reverse complement strand
TATGGTCGGCTTCCAGTTGGGCCGACAACAATGGCAATTTGTGGCTTTTTGGCGGATGGGGCTACAACACTAACGGCAACGGTGGAGTACCGAACGATCTCTGGCAGTTCAATCCCTCAACCAGCGAATGGGCATGGATGAGCGGAAGCAGCACCTTCGGCAGCGAGGGCCGTGTGCCCGGAACGTACGGCGCTTTGGGAAAACCTGATGCCGGAAACATTCCTGGTTCACGATGGAATGAAGCAACCTGGACCGATACCAGCGGCAATTTCTGGCTCTTTGGAGGGCAGGGATCTGATGCCACTGGTATGGAAGGCATTCTCAATGACCTTTGGGAGTTCAATCCCTCCACGAACCAATGGGCATGGATGGGCGGCAGCAGCACTCTGAACTGCGCGGATCTGCCCCAGAAGTATTGCAACCAGCCCGGCGTGTACGGCACCCTGGGAGTCCCTGCCGCCGGCAACATCCCTGGCAGCCGCGCCCTTTCTTTCAATTGGAGCGACGTCAATGGAAACCTCTGGCTCTTTGGCGGCCAGGGCTTCGATGCCAACTCGAACTATCTCGCTCTCAACGATCTTTGGGTGTTCAGTCCGGCAAAGAACGAATGGGCGTGGATGGGCGGGCTCAGCACGGGTGGGATCGCCCCTTCAGGCGCTGGGGTATACGGCACGCTCGGCACTCCTGGTCCCGGCAACCAGCCCGGACGCAGGTCGGGAGGTGTCAGTTGGACAGACAGGCGGGGCAATTTTTGGCTTTTGGGCGGTATAGGGCTCGATGCGACCAGCACCGTTGGCTATCTCAACGACCTGTGGGTTTATCAGCCGTCTTCAACATCGCCATTTGCGCCAGGCTTCACGGTCAGTGGCACAGCGGTCAGCGTCGCCGCGGGAGGGACCACTGGTAATACTTCGACGATCACCGTAAATCCGACTGGCGGCTTCACGGGCAGCGTGGCCCTTAGTGCCGCTCTCACCACCAGCCCGAGTGGTGCCGTGGCGCCTCCTACCTTCAGCTTCAATTCAACCAGTCCTCTCAGCATCACCGGCAACGCAGCGGGTGCCGCCACCCTCACCGTTGTCACGACCGCAAGCTTCACATCAACCTGCACCTCATCCAATCAAATACCCAGCGGAATCCCGTGGCGTTCTGGGAGCGGAGTGGCTCTGGTCGGCTTATTCCTTTTCGTCATTCCGAACCGCGGTCGCACCTGCCGGTCAATCCTCGGTCTAGTGTTGTCGTTCATGGCTTTGGTTGGCAGCGTAGTTGCATGTAGCGTGGGCTGGGGTGGGCGTGTAGTATCTTGTCCCGGCACCATCACACCCGGCACTGCTGCTGGAACCTACATCATCACCGTAACGGCCACATCGGGTGTGATCACGAAGACAGGAACTGTCACAGTGACGGTACAGTAGGTCGAGCGAAGAAAAAAACTGGAAGTTATCCCGTAGTTCCCCCAAGTCAGGTTATCGGCAAGTTCGGTGAAGTTTCCGAAATGCATGGTCCGCCGCTTGATTCCTCAGCCGTAGTGGAGGGATCGTGGTGGCAGCTTCTACTAGGAGGATCATCGACATGCAGATTCATTCAGTTGGCATCGACCTGGGCAAGACGACCTTTCACCTTGTGGCGCTCGGCGCAGCCGGCAAGGTGCTCGTGAAGAAGAAGTTCACCCAGCGCCAGTTGCTGACGTATACCGCGAACATGCAGACTTCGCTGATCGGCTTGGAAGCATGTTCAGGAGCGCACTTTCTGGGACGAGTATTGCGGAAGCAAGGTCACGACGTGCGGCTGATCGCAGCCCAGTTCGTGAAGCCCTTTGTGAAGTCCAACAAGAACGACTTCGTGGATGCGGAGGCCATTGCGGAGGCGGTCGAACGCAAGAACATGCGTTTTGTTCCGATTAAGACGGATGACCAGTTGGACTTGCAGGCGATCCACCGAGTGCGCGACCGGCTTATCTCACGGCGCACGGCAGTCATTAACCAGTTGAGGGCATTCCTGCTCGAACGGGGGATGGTATTTGCGCAGACGCCAGCGAAGCTCAAGGCTGCCATGGCTGACATCCTCGAGAACGCGGAGACAGATCTGACACCGCAGATGCGCAACCTCATCGACATGCTGTGGAGCGAGTGGAAGACTGTTGAACAGCAGGTCGAAGAACTCACCACGCAGTTGGAGCGGATCTGCGCTACAGACGCGGGCTGCACCCGCATTCGTCAGATCCCAGGCATCGGACCGATCGTGGCAACAGCCATTGTCGCGGCTATCGGCAACGGAGCTGCTTTCCGTAAGGGGCGAGACTTCGCAGCATGGCTCGGTGTCGTGCCACGGCAGTATTCCACAGGAGGCAAGGCGAAGCTGCTCGGCATCAGCAAGCGGGGCAACGTCTATCTGCGCAAGGTTCTGATCCATGGTGCACGAGCTGCCGTGTTGCGGATCAAGCGAGATCGAGCGCCCATTGGACCCTGGCTGGACCGACTGGACGCCAGAGCTCCCAAGAACGTTGTCGTGGTTGCCATGGCGAACAAGCTGGCACGCATCTCATGGGCCGTACTATCGAGCGGAGATGACTATAGACCACTACCGAGCATCTCTGCAGCGTGAACGGGCAGACGCAGTAACGGCACCACATCAACGGTTTGAAGCTTACCCACCGAAGTCTGCACAGGGACAGTAAGGACGAAAGAACAGTCACAACGGCGTGCCTTCAACCTGATCCCGAAAATGGTCGCCATCGACCGACCGACTTGTAGGGACAGGCACGCAGCGGAACTCATCATGGCCGGGAGAGAGGATCTCCAATCAAAGGCCGAATACATTGCCGCAGACTTGTCTATCGCTCCAAGCTTTCCCTTGCAGTCCTGCGGCGGACCATACATTTCGGGAAATTGGACCGTCTGTAAAGCCGCGACTCAGCGCGCTGATATCAGCGAAGCACATTGGGCTGTTTATCACCAACTTTAGATCAGGTGCCCTGTTGCATTCGCTGAGGAGCGTGGCACTTACAGTTGTGCGAAGTCATTTTCCTAGCGCCCAATCTGCTGCATGGCGGCGCGCAGGGGAGCATCGGAAACCCGAATAAGGCCACCCTGGGGGTGGTACATCGCAAGAATGAGAAGAATTGCCCCGCAAACGGCCGTAGCGGATGCGAACATGCCGGCCAACACCAGCGGATTGCGAGGCGCAAAGATCCCGAAGCTCAAGAAGAGGAGGATCAGCCAGGAGATGAGCATGAACAGCAGGAAACTTGGAAACGGAACTGTGTTCTGTTCGTACATTAGCCAACGCATTTGCCCCAGTTGAATCATCAGGTTCATGCACTCCTGCTTGTAATACCGTTGACCGTCGTCTTTTGGAGAAAGACTCGTAATTTTGTTGGATAGGGTGTCGCCCACTTGAGCACCGGATCTGATATCCATATAGGTTTTGTTTTCGCCCGACAGCCGCTCTGAATTTTCCAAACGATCCGCCAGTATTGCGCGCAACTCAGCGCGAGCGTCGGCCGACTCCGGGCCGTAATAAATGAGCATACGATCCAGCATGATGTAGTTTGCGCCGATCTGTGCCATTTCAGCATTCTGGGTGTCGTAAAAGCTCTTAGCTGAGCCAACCAGCAGTCCGAGCGCCAGACCCACGGTTGTAACAACCAGTCCCATCGACAGCCTCACGACGTCTTTGGAATCGGAACCCTGGTATCCATCGGGCACCCGCGTGCGAAGGAATATCCCCAGCAGCGCGGCACTGAAGACGCATGCGAGCGCGATAATTCCTTTAACAAGTGGACTCATGATCGACGGTTGATCCGATGGCGTCCAATCTAGCTGTCAGGAAGCGACAACGAAGATTTGAGCATATCCTAAGCGACACAACAACTCCTGAAAACTGTTGCTTGTGACAGTTTTGCGCGCGGTCTCTCAGCGCCGGTTCCACTCAGCATGAAAAGCAGAGCCCTAATGTATGGTCACTCCCGATGAGCTTGCCCTCAAAGGAGCGGGCAGGCTACCGGTACGCGCGGTCCTCGCCGGCACCATTTTCATTCCCAATTGGTCGGGGTTGCCGCGGCGGAAGGCAAGAGCCTGGCCGATGTAGCATTCTTGATACTTAGAAACTAGCAATTATCCAGTTTCTTGCGCCACCGGCGGGTGCCAAGCTATTAGTGTGCCAGACCAAATGCAGCCTGAACAATCCCGGCTATTCGTGACTGACACCAACCGACTGCAGATTGTTCGGTTCGCCGCGAACAATCACTTAAAGGAGATATGCACATGAGCACGCCAGCCACCGATAGAGTAATGTCGCCAGCCAGTCTAATCATGCCGATCAAGTCTTGGCTGCAGGTTAAAGAATTGGACGCGATTGTCCAGCTGACAACACGTTCATCCATCGAGCAATCCGACGCCGTCGGTACCCTGCATTTCGCGCGTTGGGTGGATCTCCACGACCACAACCAGATCGTGTTTTTTTCTTCTTTCGACGGCAGCCTCAGAAAATACATCGAGGACTTCGCCAAGTATATGGGGGCGACCTTCGACATGCTGTTCAAGCATGTCGTCAACGGCCCGCCTCTTCCTTGCGCGAAGAATGTAGATGCGTTCTACGATTGGATTGTAGCCAACAATCTGCCAGTTAGCGGCTATTACAGCGCATACCCAACCTTAACGGTCCAGGACATTCGTTCCCGCGCAGGTGTCGTCAAGGGCGCGGTGAACTCGGGTCTCCAGTCGCCCCTGACACTTATAGTGCCGGCTAAATCGCCGGAGCATCTGGCGGCAGCCAGTCAACTCATCACTCAGTCTTGGCCGAAGTTCGAAGAGGCCGCGGACGCTGTAGGCACCATCCATTTTGCGCGGTTCCTGCCGCTGGGTACATCTGTATTAGCGTATATCTCCGAGTTCGACGGGACCCTTGAGAATCATTTACAGGACCTTTCGACACGCTTAGGCCCATTCTTCGACGGAATACTCGACAACCTGGTGGACCCGCCTTCAACTCCGGTGCAAAAAAACTCGCAGGGCTTCGCGAAATGGATCTCCGCACGCAATGGTAAGCCGTGGTGGTCCTACTCTGCCTATCCGACACTTACCGTTCAGGACATCCGAGGAAAGGCGAAGGCAGCCTAGCGGGAGAGCAGCCGATCATGAGTCGCCTGAATCTAGCGGATATCCAGGGTATGGTGCTGCGGCGATACCTCATGCCGGTGCAGCGGCACTTTCTGTTGAAGGTGACCAACGCGGCCGCCGCCCGTTCTGTCCTGGGCAGAATGGTCAGCCGGAACGAGGCGGACGCGCTGCAGGTCACCACAGCAGAACAGCCCGCGTTCGGCGCGCAATACTACCTGCACGTCGGTATTACCTGGCCGGGACTGATCGCTCTGGAAGTAAAAGATCGAGTGCCGGCTCTCTCTTTTAAATCTTTCCGCGCATTCACGGAAGGAGCCGCTGCGAGAGCGGAGGCAATCGGAGAGGTCGGCAAGAGTGCTCCCGAGAACTGGATCCCTGCTTTTGGCAAGGGGGACGATCACGTCCTTCTTACCTTGTATGCCAGAGATCCCGCGCTTCTTGAAACCCACAGCGCGCGCCTCTCCGAGCTGTGTGCAACAGGAGGCGCCTTCCATGAGCTATGGCGCGGCGATGGCGCAGCCCTCATCGAAAAGGTGAATGGCGTCTCAATCCCGGTCTCCAAGGTCCACTTCGGTTACGTCGACGGCATAGCAGATCCGACCATCAAAGGAGGACCGGAGGGCAATATGCCCGATCACCAGCAGCCATGTGAACCGTGGCTCTTCGTCCTACTGGACGACGCCGAAAACTACTACGTACCCGATCCACCAGAACTCGGTCGCAACGGAAGTTTTGGCGTCTTCACGGTCATGCGGCAGGACGTCGTCGGCTTCGAGAACTTCCTCCAGTCTCACAAAGACACCATCGACCCGGAGTTATTGGCTGCGAAGATCTGCGGCCGCTGGCGCAACGGAGTTCCGCTCGAGCTCTCGCCCGATACCGATTCGCCGCCGGGCGGAATCACACTCGACCAATTGAATAATTTTGACTATGTAAACAAAGACGGATCTGGGGATCCTGAAGGGCTCCGCTGCCCGGTCGGGGCACACGTCCGCCGTGTAAATCCGCGAGGCCAGCCGATCAAGGGCCAGGGCATTCCGGGAGGCAGCAACAATAGTCACCGCCTCATACGCCGCGGCATGCCCTATGGCCCGGCCTATGTGCCTGGGGCGCCGGATGACGGCATCGAGCGAGGCTTGCTCGGTTACATCATCAATTCGAGTATCGAGAACCAGTTTGAGTTCGTAATGCGCGAGTGGCTCAACGGCTACGAGTTCGTGGGCGCCAGCCGATTAAACCCGAAGGCCCAGGACGTCATGACGAGCCGCAAAAGCGATCCCGCAGAAAGTGTCTTCGAAATCCCCCAGACCAACGGCGCCTCGCCGTTAACGGTCACCGGATTCTCAAGCTTCGTCACCACCCGCGCATCGGCATATTGTTTCCTTCCCAGCATCACCGCTCTGAAATTTATCGCTGGGCTGAAGTGAACCGCGCGCGCCCCACGACCGAATGCAAATCTGGAGCCGAGTGGCGCGCTCGGCTCCCGCGTCATTTCCGCATGGTCAGCAAGCATGGACTGAGCCCATCCATTTTGCGCCCGTAAAACCCGGATATCGGCCAAAGGGGACAACTTGAGTATGTCTACAGAGGAATAGGGACAGTCGCTTCGACTCGCGTACCGGAGCCAGGCTTGGAGACTATGACAAACTTTCCACCCACTAGGTAAAGTCTTTCCCGCATACTTATCAATCCGAGTCCGGGTGTTGCCTTACGACTGCTTGTAGCAAAGCCGACTCCGTCATCGGAGATGACGAGACGAAGGAACTTTGGAGTCCCACATAATTCGACACTTATCCGTGTAGCGTGGCTATGTTTCGCAACGTTGTGCAGCCCTTCCTGCATCACTCGAAATAGACATAGGGAGATGTCCGACGAAACGGCGACTGGGACGCCGGTGCATTCGCAGTGGACCTGGACCGGATATTTTTCAGAGAACTCTCGACACTGTCTTCTCACTGCCACTTCAAAGCCAAGCAGCTCCAGCTCCGATGCGTGAAGTCGATGGGAAAGATTGCCGACTTCCTGACTCAGAGTTTTGACTCTGGCAGAGAGGTGCGCAAATCTCGCATCGTTGGCACGAGACAGGTCGGCCAGGGCCCGTCTCGTCGCTTCAAGTTCCATAGCGAATACCGCCATGGACTGGCCGATGTTGTCGTGCAGCTCCCGCGCGACACGGGCGCACTCTGCCTCTTGGGCGTTGATCAGACGCTGGGCCAACTCCATGCGCGCCTCTTCCGCCTGCCGGCACTTGGAGATGTCTTCTACAATCACCAGGGCGCACTGCTCTCCATCGAACTCGATGATCTCGGCCGCCAGAAACGTGGTTAGGCGCTCGCCCATCTTCGTCCGAAAGACTGCCGCGCGGCCCTTGAGATGGCCCTTGGCGATGAGCTTCTGAATTGTTCGAGCGCGATCGCTTGCATTATCCCAGAGGCCAAGTTTCAGGCTGCTTTTACCAAGGACCTCGCTACGGCTGTACCCTGTCCGCTGTTCGTAGGCCTTATTGATTTCGCGGTATCGGAGACCATCGAGCTGAATAATGCAAAGAATGGCCGGGCTCGTCTGGAACACTGTCGCAAAATTATCCTGGGCCTGACGGAGCTCACGGTCTACCTCTTCTCGTAAGTTCATCAGGGCGCTTTCAGGTGAAACGGGAGAGTATCGTTTCCTCAGAATGTCGTTTCGGAAATTGCTTGACTCATGGGGTGTCGTTCTGGCGATCTTCCAGGGGGCCTTAATCAGGTACATCGCGGGGGGCTGTTTCGGCAGGCCGCCAAGCGACCCTAAAATCCTATTGCCTGTTTTGGCTGGACGAGTGAGTTCACTGATCTCCGACTCATAATGTGATATTGGAACCTGGCAACGCATGAGCACGCCCTTTCTTTCACATTGCTTTGAGAGGCATCATTTGCCAACTAGTACCGGCAGGTGGATCAGATTGCGCTCAAAGAAGTCTTGTAATTGGGTATGCAGCGCGCCAAATAAAATTGTCCCAAGATTCTTCTAAAAAGACTCCTGACCATGAAGCAACCTGAAGGATCCAAAATGCTGACAAGGATGCTCATTCACAATTTTGATGAGATGGAAATATAGGAATTCCATATAGCACTTTCTCTGCCATCTAGTAATTCTTACAGTTTCCGAATGCCCTTCCGAAGGTGCAAACTTACTATGCTGTTTTTTCCGCCACCTTACTCCTGGGCCTTATCAGGGCCCCTGCACATTTTGAAGAACCCCTGTGAGCGAAGACGAATTTGTCACTGAGCGCGATACTTGCGCACATCACGCCCACGAGCAGCTTTAGGCGAGCCGTGTCTCAAGTCCAGATCGCAATCGACATTGCTCCATACGTATGACGTTTTTTTCGATTGCCCAGCATGAAGCGGAGTAGCGGCGGTGTGCGAACATACGCGGAGCGCTTTAATGAAGTGCGCCTTGCTCATCGCGATTCTTCTTCTGGGCCAAGCGGTCCTGTTTGCACAAACAGAGGGCGCCCGCATCTCCGGCCGGGTGACGGACGTCAGCGGTGCCGTGATCGCCGGCTCTGAATGCACGATCACCAACCTCGAGACCAACATCTCGACTTCCACCACAACCAACGAGGACGGGATATACGTCATCCCCAGTCTGCACCCGGCCACCTATCGGCTGACCATCGAAAAGGATGGCTTTCGCACCGTCGTCCAGCCCACCCTGCAGTTGTATGCGCAGGACGCTGTCAACCAGAACTTCACACTCGCCATCGGCCTCAGGTCAGAGAGCATAACTGTCGAGAGCAATATCTTCGGGCTCGAGACCCAATCGGCCGCTGTCAGTACTGTTGTGAATCAGCAGTTCGTGGACAACATGCCTCTGAATGGACGCAGCTTTCAGTCGCTGATCGCGGTTGCGCCCGGTGTAGTCTTCACCTCGACAAACCTGGGACCCGGCCAGTTCAGCGTAAATGGGCAGCGCAGCGATGCGAATTACTTCACGGTCGATGGTGTAAGCGCAAATTTCGGCGTGCAGGTTGGCTCGCTCGGTCAGGCGCTGGGCGGTTCGATACCGGCCTTTACCTCGCAGGGCGGCACCAACGGATTCGTGTCCGTGGATGACATGCAGGAGTTCCGCATCCAGACCTCGTCGTATGAGGCCGAATTTGGACGTACTCCGGGCGCACAGATCTCAATCGTCACGAAATCGGGGGCCAACCAGTTCCACGGTACGGCATTCGATTACCTGCGCAATGATTTCTTTGACGCGCGCAATTATTGGGACGCCCCGCCGCTTCCCAAGCCACCGCTTCGCCAGAATGACTTTGGTGGGACGTTTGGCGGCCCTATTCTCAAGAACAAGACGTTCTTCTTCTTCTCGTACGAAGGGCTCCGCTTGCGCCTGCCCCAGACAGCCGAAGCCTCGTTCTATACAGCGTCTGCGCGCGCGGCGGTCGCACCGGTCTATCTGCCGCTGGTCAATGCGCTTCCGCCTCCGGATCCAACTGCACCTCTTATCGATCCAACCTGCGATAACATCACGAATCCCTGTCAGGCGACTATAACCGCCGCCTACTCCAATCCCTCCAGTCTGAACTCAACCAGCTTCCGCGTTGACTACACCCCGATCCAAAAAGTCAACCTGTTTGCACGCTACAGTCACGCGCCATCGTATGACGCGACTCGCAATTGGGAGGAGGTCGCAACGAGCAATGTCGATATGGACACGGTGACTGCGGGCATAACGTACACCTTCACTCCCGACATGCTTAATGACTTCCGTGCGAACTGGAGCCGAAATAGCGCGGCCTATAGCACCTCCCTTACCGCCTTTTATGGTTCCGTAGTGCCGCCGATCTCAGCTCTATTCCCACCATCGTCCCCCTATGACCCCGGTACAGATCAGGGCCTGGTCTTCTTTCCAAATGGCACGGAGGTCAGGCAAGGCCGGTTATACGACGATGTCGAGCGGCAACTCAACTTTGTTGATACCTTCTCCTGGGCCTTCGGGACACATCAATTGAAGTTCGGTATCGACTATCGTCGCTTAACCCCTACTGCCTCGGAGGTTCGTGGGTATGCTTTCTTCCCCGATTTCACGCAGTTGACGGCAGGGACTGTAGGCACCGCGTTCCTGGAGGCAGGCGACCCTTTTTCCGTGAGCCTGAATAACTACTCGTTGTTTGCCCAGGATACCTGGAAGGTCTCAAGTCGCCTGACCCTCAACTATGGCTTGCGGTGGGAGATCAACACCCCGCCAGTCTCGACGTCAGCACAACCTCTTTATGTGACGCAGGGAATCTTCGACTCGAATCCGCTTGCGGTGGTACCGGGTGCTCTCTGGCACACCAGGTTTGACGACTTCGCCCCCCGGATCGGCGCTGCGTACCAGATAACGCCCAAAACAGTGATAAGAGGAGCGTTTGGCCTCTTCTATGACCTGGGATACGGCGACGTGGAGGGTAGAATTTACTTCCCGTACCAGCGCACCATCTTTCCTTCCTTTTCCCCTGCGATACCTTTCGATTTGAGTAACCCGGTCTTTCAGCCTCCCCCCTTCTCAACCACAATCGATGCGAATGTGCTGTATATCAGCGCCGTCGATCCGAACCTGCGCCTTCCGTTGACACTGCAGTGGAACGCGGCGATTCAACGGGAGGTGGGAGCGAATCAGACATTGTCGGCAACCTATGTGGGTGCCGATTCCAGACGTCTACTGCGGGATGACATAATTCTTCCGCCCCAGCTGCTGACCTCTGAAGGATCGGTTTCCGCCACAAGGAACGCCGGGTACGCCCACTTCAATGCTTTGCAGATCCAGTTCCAGCGCCACATGTCTCACGGCCTGCAGGCACTGATTTCCTATAACCTCGCAAGGTCAAGCGATCTCGGCTCCGACGATCAGAGCGGCGTAGCGGCGCTGACTGTAAGCCAGATAGCCCTGCCATCGCTGACGCCCTCCGACTTCGACATACGCAACTCCATTGCCGGCGCCGTTTCCTACGAGATACCGGCGCCTGCATGGGGTCGCGTAGGTAACGCAATCATGAGAGGCTGGGCAGTCGACGGTCTGGTGCGCGTAAGTTCAGCGCCACCGATCAATATCACCGTGAATGTGTTTTCGCCTGCGTTCGGTTTTTACAGGACTCAAGCCCAGGTCGTACCGGGCCAGCCCTTTTGGATCACTGATCCTACCCAGCCCGCGGGCAGAGCATTGAATCCTGCTGCCTTCACGTCACCGCCCGCCGGACAGACAGGAGACTTCCCTCGGAACGGGCTGCGAAGCCCATATTCCATAGACCAGACTGACCTCGCCGTGCGGCGACGTTTCGATCTCACCGATCGACTCCACCTCAGTGTGCGTGCAGAGTACTTCAATGTCTTCAACCATCCAATGTTCGGAGCCCCAGGGACCAGCGAACCGGGTAATTTCTTAGATCCTATGTTCGGGAAAATAGGTCCTGGCTCCACAACGAACCTCGAACTGGGCGGCGGTGCAGCCCTGGGAGGACAGAGCCCTTTGTATGCACTCGGCGGTCCACGCTCCGCACAGTTCACGATCAAGCTGCAGTTCTGAGGACCCAGTCTTGCCAAAATGTATCCGCGCGTCACCAGACAATTCCCAAAACGGGAATCACTCAAAATAAATCCAGAATCAATGGCATGTTTTTCGTATCCAAAAAGCGACCGTCAACTTGCCAGCTTTCACCAGCATTCCACCACGAATTCACCATCAAAAAACCATGTTCTGCCACCCATTTTCGCCAAAACCCCCTGTAAAAGGCCGAAATCTCCCCGTAAAAAAATCTCAATCGAATAGAGAGAAACTATGGGTGATTGGCTTCCCCGAGATAGGCAAATAAGAGACGTTGACCATCGGGCGTCTTCGCCCCACCTTGCCGTTCCACGGTGACAAATAAGGAGTTAATCTCCTTAAACGTCGCAGCATCATTTGTCTTCAGCACCCAGCGTCCCTGTGACTTGTTATCAACGTTCAAAAAACCAAGACTACGCAACGAACCTGCCTTACCTTCCTGCTGCCCCCAAACCTGGAAGGTCTTCTTTGCTCCATCCTTCGACAGATCATTCAAGTCAAAAGCATAGAAAACAAGCGACTTCCCTTCCGTCAAAAAAATACGTCCGAATGCCTTCCCCGGCTTCCCATCGGGACCGGTGTCCCG
>Ga0206890_1308_pt1 | contig 12344 bp, 11 predicted proteins | sample Alteio_BWOrgHeat_58_FD_152960 | JGI IMG/M metagenome (GOLD analysis project Ga0206890, IMG submission 152960) | Enriched cells from forest soil in Barre Woods Harvard Forest LTER site, Petersham, Massachusetts, United States - Alteio_BWOrgHeat_Nextera6 ... | reverse complement strand
GATCGTTTGTTTGGAAACATTTACTTTCTCCGCCAGGTCCGCCTGCGTAATGTCCAGCTTTGCCCGTTCCACTCTTATGGTGTTTTTCATGCCCGGTATTGTAAATATATTAACGCAAGAAAGAGAACTATCGCAATTAAGTAGAAGATAAAAAACGTCTTATTCTTTTTAATGTTAGGAATAACAGTATCATCATTATATGCCCAGGGGGGGTCGAAATACAGGCCGATGTGAAATACAACTAAGTAGATACCCAGCCCGAATGCAGCCAGCGTACTGAGGAATAAACTGCCAACAGCCAATTCGTCTTTACCCGTTGCCGAATTCATAGCCATGGCAATAAGGGAACCTGTTAATATCATAAAAGCCATTTGCAATGCCTTGGCCCGGATCACATGTACACGCTCATCATCATTTTTTTCTTTACTGTACGCAATCATAAGCATGCCAAAAACAGCCGCTGCAAATAACACCTTGAATTGCTTTTCCGGCGCCGGCTTCGATAAAAACAGGAATGGCCCATGGAGTTGCACAATCAGTAAAAGGACAAGAGCAACAGCCGTTACAATAAGTCCCGCAATCTTGGTTTGATACGAGGACATTGGCGCAAGTGTGAGGTTTTTCATTTTCGTTTGTTTTAATAAATTATAGATACAGTTTGTTTTCACAAAAGTAAAGTAAACTTTACTTTTAAACAAGTAAATTGTAACTTTTTTTTAAATTTTTATTAACGTGCTTCCATTACAATCGCTAAAAGGCATAAAATACTATTATTCGGTTGCCAAAACGGAAAAATATTATGTAATTTAGCCGTTTAAACAGAAAAATATGATACCTCGGCTATTGCAAAAAACCATTGACGAATGTTTGTTCAGAGGGAAGGCCGTGTTGATTTTCGGGCCTCGCCAATCGGGAAAGTCAACATTGGTGGAAGCTTTGCTCGGCAATAAGGAGTATTTACATCTTAACGGCGATAACGCTTATGTAAGAGAATCATTATCCAGTACCGATGCCATTAAGCTAAAAACGATCATAGGAAAATATAAAATCTTATTCATCGATGAGGCGCAGCGTATTGCTAACGTTGGCCTCACGCTTAAATTAATTACCGACCAGATTAAAGATGTTCAGGCTATTGCCACAGGTTCATCTGCGTTTGAATTGTCGAGCCAGGTTAATGAGCCGCTAACCGGCAGAAAATACGAATTCATGCTCTACCCCTTAAGCTTTGGCGAAATGGTAGATTATCATGGTTTTTTAAATGAAAAAAGGCTGATTGAGCATCGTATGATCTATGGTTATTATCCTGAAATAGTGACTAAACCGGGTGAGGAAAAAGAACTTTTAAGGCTATTGGCAAACAGCTACCTGTACAAAGACCTCCTGACGCTGGAACAGGTTAAAAAGCCTGTGCTGCTCGAAAAATTGCTAAAAGCGCTTGCCCTGCAAACAGGAAGCGAAGTGAGCTATCATGAGCTGGCCCAAATAACGGGCGCCAATAAACAGACTGTTGAAAAATATATAGACCTTTTGGAAAAGGCTTACGTCATATTCGTATTGCCGGCCCTCAATAAAAACGTTCGTAACGAAATAAAAAAAGGTAAAAAAATCTATTTTTATGATTGCGGCATCCGCAACGCAATAATAGATAATTTTCAGCCTGTTTCATCAAGAACAGATGTTGGCGCGCTTTGGGAAAATTATGTTATTTCCGAAAGAATGAAATTCCTGCGCTACCATGGCTTAGACGCCAAACTGTATTTCTGGCGAACTACCCAGCAACAGGAAATTGATTTGATAGAAGAACATCAAGCCGGCCTGCTGAAAGCATTTGAATTTAAATGGGGCAAAAATGAAAAAGTGCGCTTTCCACAGACATTCACGGAAAATTACCGTAGCGCCTCAACCGCCATTATATCGCCAGATAATATTGAGGAATTTTTGCTGGGATAGTGAAACCCCAAGCCGCACTCATCTCGGTGAGGAGGCCTGGTACTTTATAATAAAATATGAAGCAATACAAAAAAATGCCCTTCGCCATTGGCGTTTTCCTTCGCCCTCGTAGCTTTTTTATCAATCGCGGTAGCTTCTTCAGCGGAGAAAGTAGCGGAGGATCGAAAATCACGCCAGGTCTGCGAAAAAAATTTCGCTTTGCTCCGATAGCTATCGGAACTCGGAATTGACAGGGTACACTAAATCATTTGCGTCATAACCATTTAACCTTTTAACCCATTTAACGATTTAACCTTTTAACCTTTCATCTATAAACCATTCAACTAATTTTGCGTCATGCAGGAACTTGTGATCGCTTCTAACAATCCCGGAAAAATCCTAGAGATCAGCCAAATGATCGAAGGGCTTGCCCTGTTATCACTTACCGATATTGGTTTTAGCGATGAAATACCCGAGCCATACCATACCTTCGAGGAGAATGCGCTTGCCAAGGCTTCCGCCGTTCATAAGTTTTCCGGTAAAAGTGTTTTTGCCGATGATAGCGGGCTTTGCATAAACGCACTTCACGGCGCGCCGGGTGTAGATAGCGCTCATTTCAGCGGTGCGCGCGACGATGAAAAGAATCTGCAAAGAGTATTACTGGAGCTCGAAGGCAGATCCGACAGAAGCGCTTTTTACAAAGCAGTAATATGCCTTATTTGGAAAGAAGAAGTTTACTATTTTGATGGGATTTGCCAGGGAGAAATTATTACTGAAAAACGTGGCTCCGGCGGCTTTGGTTATGATCCCATATTTATACCAGAAGGTTATGACCAGACATTTGCCGAATTACCCCTTGCGAGAAAAAATCAAATAAGCCATCGCGGTAAAGCAGTAGCAAAAATGGTTGAATTTCTAAAAACAGAGGTTGCTAAGGAACGTTGACAGAGTAAACTCTACCATATGGCGCAGTTATTTTTCTTTTTTTCAAGGCGAAAAAGCTGCGAATAATGAATTATTTAAAGATTTTTCAACGAAGAAAAAATGGAAAAGAACAAGTCAGATGGTGGAGCTTATTTTGTCATCGTTCCTGACACTAACGAAGATAATGACTCTCCATTCCGGGAGGTATAAGAACTATGAAGTTTTCAATAGGCGATAGGATATTATTGACACGTACTGGCGAGGAAGGCCATGTCACAGCTTACATTAATCCGCAAATGCTGGAGGTGGAAGTGGGGGGCATCGCATTCCCGGTTCACCTGGAAGACATAGACCACCCCTACATGAAATGGTTTACCGATAAATCCGCTAAATCGAAAAAAAAATCATTGCCCGAGCAGCTCCCGGTTGAAAAGGACAAAGACCGGAAGCAGCGGCTTGCTAAAGGAGTTTATCTTTCGTTCATCCCTGTCTATAAAACAGAGGAAATGGAGGAGGTCGTAGATCACCTGAAAGTGTATATGCTCAATGAAATGCCGCAGCCGTTGAAGTATGTATATGATGTTCGCTTTTCGCACAAAAGCGAATTCAGGCACGAAGGCGCATTACATGCCTTTGGCAATGTGTACCTGCACAATGTAAGCTACACAGATATGAACGACCAGCCGCGTTTTCACTGGCAACTCACTGATACTGTAAATGCAGAAATGGAAACAGCAGAAGGCATCTTGCGGATACGCCCGGCTAAATTATTTGAACACATTGATAGCCTGCTTTCAAATGGTCAGCCTGCTTTCAGCTACCTGCTTATTGATGATTTTGTACCTAAGAAAAAAGCAGTTCCAATTGAACCCCGAAAGCATTCGGGGGAGCCTTTTTCAAAACTACAGGCCTTACCGCTTATTACTACTAAAACTATTGAGCCCGCCCGTTATGAGATTGACTTGCATATAGAGCAACTGGTAGGCAATAAAGGAGGGCTGACCAATACCGATATTGTTACCATTCAACTGAATACATTGCAGCACTATATACAGCTTGCAATAGTGCATCGCCAGGAGCGGATGGTGGTAATACATGGCCTCGGAAAAGGAAAGCTGCGTGAGGAAGTGCACGCTATTTTAAAACAGGTGCCTGAGGTTGGCCGTTTTAAAAACGAATGGAGTGGCAAATATGGTTTTGGCGCTACCGAGATTTGGTTCAGGTATTAATACGCCAGTTGCCAAAAAATAAATCCCTCAAGCAGCCTATAGATTTTGACTATATCATTTTAAATTGTATGTTTGCACCCTGAATCTCTCATTATGACCATCACACAATTAGAATATGTAGTCGCAGTGGCAACGTACAAAAGCTTTGTAGCAGCCGCTGATAAGTGTTTTGTCACGCAGCCTACATTGAGTATGCAAATTCAAAAACTGGAGGACGACTTAGGTGTAAAAATATTTGACCGTAACAAACATCCCATCGCCGTTACCGATATGGGCGCAATGATCGTGCGGCAGGCACAGGTGGTTATAGCGGAATGTGAACGTATTCACGAAGTGATACAAAGCCAGCAAAAAATATTGTCCGGTACATTTAAGTTTGCTGCCATCCCTACCGTCGCACCCAATATACTGCCCGGCCTTCTTGAAAATTATTCAAAGACCTATCCTTCGATGAAGCTGGAAGTAAAGGAAATGGAAACAAACCAGATCATCAATGCTCTTCGGAACAATGAAATAGACGCGGCCCTTCTCAGCACGCCCCTGGAAGAAAACGGAATAAAGGAATACCCGCTTTTTTACGAGCCCTTCGTAGGATACTTCCATGATGGCGAAATTGCCTTAAAGAAGCGAATGATCATTCCTTCAGACATAGCCTTAGACCGTATTTGGCTGCTCAATGAAGGTCACTGTATGAGAAACCAGATCATTAATCTTTGCAGTGATCAGATACAAAAATTGCAGGCGGAAAGGCCATATCGCTACGAGTCCAGCAACATAGAAACGCTCCGCAAAATGGTCGAAAAAAATGGCGGCATGGCAGTTTTGCCGGAACTGGCCACGCTCGAGTTTACAGAAGATCAGATAGAGCGTATCAGGTATTTCGAAGCGCCTGAGCCGGTCCGGGAGATTAGCCTGGTAACTAATGGTCATTTCGTACGCATGAGCGTGCTGCAAAGCCTTATGGATGAGATACTCAAATTGGTTCCTGAAAAAATGCGTGTTCAAAAAAAGAACCGCAAAGTCCTCCGGATACAAAGTGCGAAGCTCGAACTGTAATTTTCCTGCTTCAAACTGGTATAAAGCGTCCAACACTTTACTATACTGTAGTTATTCAGAAAGTTCTCGGATCGAAATATCCCGATGGTAAACCGCTTTAGGCAATCAATATCTGATTTACGCCAAGATTAAGAATGTGATACCCGGGAAATATTTCGGAAAAATTATTTTTTACTTTTTCCCATTGCCTGCCATCATTAATGATATAATTAAAAGCCAGTCTGCCCCTGTCAGCAAGGCCCTCACGGCAAAGTCTTAAAAAATTAGTGTCGAATACAAATTCCGGTACTACCCTGCCGTTAAATACATCCATAAAAATGAGGTCGTATTTTGCAGCATTGGATGCCATAAAATCTTTTGCGTCGGCACAAACAGTCTTAATTTTAGAAATATCGTCCTCGTCGAAAAATTCCATTGCCCAGCGCAATACAACCTTATCAATTTCAACGATAGTAATGAAGGGAGAATATCCTTTTTGGCGTATCACATGCACCATACTTCCAAGCCCGCAGCCAAGGATAAGAACATTCTTTACAGAAGGCAGAAAGGTTCTTAAATAGTTGATACTTGCCACAGCTGGCTGATAATGAATACCATCAGAGTATATCGAATCCGAGGTTGCAAGTTGTAGTCTGTTTCGATAGAGAAAAATCTCCAAATACTCGTTGATATCACCCGCAGAACGCCGCAATGACACAGGATAAATATAGCTGGCTATTTTTTTATAAAATGGGATCCGGATATAATAAGAAAGTTGAAGGCCTGCGTTGTATTAATCCCTATCTATACGCATCCTGCGTTTTCGGAAAAAGGGTACTTTATTTTCGCTGCCGCTAATAAGCCTGCTGATATTTTTATGGTGGGTGAGCACCACGAGAAAAGCTGTAGCAATGGCAAATAGCCGGTAACTAAGCTCATGTTCGTTAAAAATAAAAAGAATCAGCAAAGGAAACGCGATACTGGCGGTGATAGAGCTGAGTGATACGTAACGGGTTAAGAAAAGCATAAGCACAAATACAGCAACAAGGCTCACTGCCACCAATGGTTGTATAGACAGGATCATGCCGAATAAAGTGGCAATCCCCTTACCTCCGCGAAACTCCGCCCAGATTGGAAAGATGTGGCCTAACACTGCAGCGAGGCCCAAAAATATCTGTAGATTCACAAAAGGTTCACTTGTCCAGACAAAGGGAGAACATATCGATAGCTTCACCGCCAGAAATCCTTTCAGCATGTCGCCAAGCATTACCGCGCAGCCCGCTTTGGTACCCAATATCCTGAACGTATTTGTAGCCCCGGCATTGCCGCTGCCATGTTCACGAATATCTATTCCATATGCCCACTTGCTCACCCATACTGCTGTAGGAACTGAACCGATTAAATAAGCTAAAACAAGAAGTATTGCTATGGTCATTACAGTTTCTCAGTTATTGAGGGAAACAAATTTAATTGTTGTTTATCACATATCCTAATGGGTAAGTAGATAATATTTATACCGTTATATCCCTTTAGAGTAAAATAATCAACTAATTAAAAAAATTATGCCTTCTCGAAAAGAAGTGCAATCCAGTTTGTTTGATCCTTTACCTGTACCAGATGAAACCCTGCATCCGTAGCTCTCTTTATTATTGTTTCTTTATCTTCGGTTAATAATCCACTCATTAAAATCACACCACGATTATTTAGCCTGTGGTATAATTGCTGCATATATTCCTGTAGAATGTGTCGATTGATGTTTGCGAGTATTACATCGGTACTTTCGGATATAACGGCTTCCAATGACCCAAATTGTACTTTTATTTTTTTACATTGATTCCGGCCAATGTTCTCCAGCGCATTCTCGACAGACCATTCATCATTATCAATGGCCAGCACCTCAGATGCGCCAAGCATTTCAGCCAAAATAGCCAGTACGCCTGTTCCGGTACCAAAGTCCAATACGGATTTTTCACGAAGATCCTGGGTCCTCATCATCTTCATCATCAGTTGTGTAGTAGCATGATGCCCTGTTCCAAAAGACATCTTTGGTGTAATCACAATATCATAAGTGGTAGCAACTTTAATGTCGTGAAAATGGGCGCGTACCGTACAAAAGTCATCTACTACCACCGGCTCAAAATTGGACTCCCACAGCGCATTCCAGTTTTGCGCAGGGATAATCTCAATTTCGTAATATTCTGATGAAACTCCTGTTATTTCTTTCATTTCTTCTTCGTGAAATACATTTGCTTCAATATAGGCCAACAATTGATTTTCATGCTCTTCAAATCCATTGTAACCCGCATCAGACAGCTTAGCTATAAGCATGTCGCTCATATCCTGGCCGGTAATTGAAAACGTAACTTTTATATATTGCATATTTGAAACTGGCCTTTAAGCTAAGGCCTGGAGCGTCTCCTGAGTAGCTTTAATATCAATGAAAGAATCGCTGCACCTATTGTAGAGGTGATGACAAGATCAATGTAATGGTTATGCGTTAAATTCAGCACCCCATGAAATATCCAGGTAACAGCAATATAGCCTCCGACAATTCCTATCAATATATCAAGTAAAAAACTTCCGCTATTAAAGTTAACTAAAGCTCCTGCTATCCACCCGGCGATAGCACCTACTATGCATGTTATTACTATATCGTGCATAAGATGATTTTTATAAAAGTAATAAAGGTTGTACATAAGTACAACCTTTAACTAAGTAAAATATAATGACACATTAATCGTCATTTTTATTGGCACCTTTCTTTCCTGGCGCAACAGGCTCATCTTCCGAATTATCCTCCGGCTCTATATGCAGGTTCTTTTCCTGCTGGTCCATGCTGCCGGGCAATGCGCTGTTATATAGTACGCGGCGGGTAGGTATATCCGTAACGATACGAAATTCTGTTCGGCGGTTTAGCTGGCGCCCTTCTGGGTTATCCTTACCATCTGTCGAATTGGGTGCAGCCGGGAGTTTAGAGCCAAAACCCTTTGCTGTCATACGGGTTCTGTCAACACCATTTTTTTCCAGGTAATCAAGTACGGATTGCGCGCGACGTTGAGACAACGCCATGTTATATTCGTCCTTCCCCTTAGAATCTGTATAAGAGTAAATTTCAATTGTAATTGAAGGATTATCGCCAAGGAAATGAACAACCGAATCAAGTGAAGCTACAGATTCCGGGCGAAGAGTTGCCTTATCGTAGTCATAAAAAATATTGCTAACACTGAAACTGTTTTTTATGCTGTCAAGATATATAGTGACGTATACGGTATCATCCGGATCAGAACGTTTAATATCCATAGTGCTTACTGAGGCACGTGAAGAAGTATAACCCTGCTTATCCCCGGTTATTACGTAGGAGTGCCCCCGCGCCATATTAAAGGTGAAGTTGCCATCCTCCGAGTTGTAGGTGTTCATCTCACCTTTCTGATCAATCATTTTTACCACGGTTTGCGGCACAAGGTCTTTTGTTTTCTTACTAAGCACCTTTCCAATAACAACTAACCTTGGTTCATACTGGATACGCCAGATGTCATTACAACAAGTAGGATTTTTCAATGCAAATGAACCAATACGGTTTGAAACAACATATGCATCAGGTTTGCCCAGTGGATCCTTTATGAAATAAAGCTCATCAGCAGAAGTATTAATCGGGTACCCCATGTTTTGAACATTCGTATAACGTGACGGACCGCCATCGGCATAATAAATATCAAACCCACCAAAAGATTTCAATCCATTGGATGCAAAATATAACCGGTTCTGACGGGAGTCGTAATAAGGAGTTATCTCATCAGATGTGGTATTTATTTTTTTACCGCAATTCTGAGGGCGGCGATAAGATCCATTACGGGGGTCGATTACCGAATACCAAATATCATACCCTCCCCTGCTTTGCAGGTGGCGGTTAGATGAAAAGAATAAAACTTCCTTTTTCCCCACCTTAGCCACGCAAGGCATTGTATTGGAAGAGCCAGGCTCATTAACATTTCCCGGAACTAATTGGGGGGCGTTCCAGCGTTCCTCACCAAACTTAGAACAGTAAATGCTGCACGTAATTATTCCGGAATCACCTTCAGAACACTTGGTAAAGTAAAAGCGATCACCACCTGGGCTAAAGCATCCGTTACCAGTATGTACCGAAGCGTCATTAAAGCCTCCATCATAAAAAGGCAAAGGCCATTGGAAAGAATCTACATATCCCTTTTGCTTTTGTGAAACGAGAAAATGCTCTTTGTAATGCAACTTGTCATAACCTTCGGATTCAATTACAGCATTACGTCCCTGTGTAGAAAACAATAAAGCCGTATCTCCCAAAGGTAAAGGAGATAGCTCCGTATAAGATGTATTCACATTAGGCCCAGCGTTGACCATTGTTACCGGCTGTGGGTTCTGAATAGAGGAAATGGCCATTTTGCAGCCTTCTATTTCCATCTGACAACGCTTTTTTATTTCTTTGAGCAATTTAGGACTTGGGGTTCTGTCCGAGTTTCTCGCAATTACGGGGTCTAATCCTTTATCATTTCCGCCGCCGCCCGCTGAAGTCTTTTTATTATCATCGAGAAATTGGTTAAATGTGTTTATAGCCGCCTGATATTCACCTTGCTGCTTGAGCATAACACCAGCCCAATAATTTGCCAGTGGGTAAACCTTCGGAGCTAGTCCATAAACTTCCTGATAGTAGTGAGCTGCAGGAACATAATCCCGCGTAAACCTGTAACAGTCTGCAAGCTGGTATGAAAGGTATGGGTTACGCTCATCATCAGTCTTTAACTGTTGGTAATAATCTATCGCATTAAAGTAACTCCCTTCACCATATAAATCATCCGCGTAACGAAGTTTTCTATTATCAGATAACCTGCCTATCGGGTCATTATCCTTATTTCTGTACTTCCGAATATTATTCGTTTGGGCATTTGCATCATATTGAACAGTAACGATAATCGTTGCTAAAATAAGGAACAGCCAATTTTTTCTCATGTGCGTGAGCGTTGTTAATGGATATAAAAGTATAAATTGGTTTTAAAAAAAAGAAGGGCTTTCAAAAAAAACTTTTTAGCCCTTCAATTATTAGTTATAATTTTCTTAGAAACGGGAGCACGGAATAGTCCTTTTATTCGCGAACCTAAGCGGATTTGGAGCCACATACCTTACGGCAATTTCAAATCCACCATTACCATTACTTGACGTATTAAGCGTAGATATATTATAATCATATGAAATACCTATACGGAACCCTTTAAATTCTACACCGGCAGTGATCATAGTGGCATCACCAGTGCGGTACCACCCGCCAACAAATACCGCTGTTGAAAAATTCTGGTACCCAGGTTCCCGACCTACTTCATAATGGAATTCATTGCCTACGATAAGTTCAGAAGCCGTGGCCTGATTTTGATATAATACTGCCGGACGTAAACTAAATCTTTCCCCAACTATCCAATTAGCCCCAGCCTCACCTGTAAAGCGCATATCCAAACCTGTCTCGCTATTTTCCGTTTTTTCAAGTGAGTTATTAGGCTGGTTAATATTGTTTGCCGCAATCCCTAAAGTGTACCCAAACTTTTCGCTTGCCGACTGGGAAAATGATACTCCTGCGTTTACAAGATAGTAGTTAACTGAATTGCCGAGGCCAAGGTGATATTCCTGCGATATACCAGGAACAAAAGTTCCATTCACATATTCGTCTCCGAAATATAACTTGGATAAATCTATGCTTTCCTGCGCATACCCTCCCTGCAGGCCCACTGCAAGGTCGCTACCGCCATGCTCAGTTTGCCCGAAATATTTATGATACGCTACCGAAGCCAACCCCTGAAAGTTTTGCAAATTGGCATCTCCTGCCTGATCCTTTACTAATTGGAGGCCAACGGCAAGATAATCTCCGTTACGCTCAATAATCAAGGGTAAATCAACAGATGCACCATAAGTTACGTATGGCACAGTAACACTCGCCCACTGATTCCTGTATATCGCTGCTGCCCGCACCTGCCCATCGAACATCCCGGTAAATGCGGGATTGATCACAAGGGGCTGCATATCAAATTGTGTAAAATGAATGTCCTGGGCGAATGCAACGGGCGCGGTAAATAGTAGAGAAGCTGCAACGCATAAATGTGAAATAATAGTTCTCCTGTTCATTTTATTATGATTATCGTTGTAAAATTACCTTATTAAATTTGTGTTTCCTTATTTTTTTTAGATTTTTCTCGTGTATATCATAAACCATCGGTTCATGATACCGTAACGTTCATTTTCCGTTCTTCATTTACGCCATTTGGCACCAGCAACACCTTCTGCCAACGGTTGAAAATACGGAAATAATCCAAAGTAGCAATGATTTTCTTAATAATTTTATATTCTTTATTTGCTGTTTTCGGAATTTTAACGAAATAAATACAACAATCTTATGCAATTATTTTTCCTCTTTCGCCCAAGCTTTTCAGTGTACGCAGCCTTTCAATTGCTGTTGCCTTTATTTGAAGTATCTTTTGCCACTCAAAAAAACTGCACCTCCCAATTGCCGGATTTATTTTGACATCCTGACTTATAAACTAAGAAAGACACCTTAAAAAATAAAAACGTTTGCCTCCCTGATAAATAACAAACAAATATTAGGAACGATGACAAAATAACTTTGACAACCTGGCTTGTTCTTTTTCATTTTTACTGCGTTGTAAAAGTCTTTTAATAGCTCACTATTATTTCGCTATTGACGATTTTGCCGGTCTCAATGAGGGCTGCGCCGTTCTCAGACTTTACGCCTTGCAAAAAAGAAAAATAACTGCGCCAACTGCTAAACTGATTTCGTAAACGTTCCTTAAAAATGTCTCGTACTAAGCAGGCAAAATAAATTATGGTTATCATTTTCACCACGGAGATCACGAAGAAGGCACAAGGGGCACAAAGACCTTTTCATTGCCATTTTCCTCAACATAGTGACATTGTCCATGAGGAGGCACCCAGCCAAAACATGACCTCCAGACTTTGCGAATGTGAAATAGTATGGAACGGTGAGCCGACCGGAGGTTTGGACAGCGGTGACGGCTCGCACAGGTGGGAGCCAGCAAATGGGGTTTCCCAGCCGAAAAGACATAGCAACTCGTGCCAAAGCCTTTCCCAGCAAGGAAGAAGCTGACGTGCAGGATATCTGTGTATGTCCGGTTGGGGCTTAGTTCTTGCTTCACCTGGTGAGCTATTTTGATTGTTTGTATCATGTTTGTT
>Ga0206890_1307_pt1 | contig 12383 bp, 14 predicted proteins | sample Alteio_BWOrgHeat_58_FD_152960 | JGI IMG/M metagenome (GOLD analysis project Ga0206890, IMG submission 152960) | Enriched cells from forest soil in Barre Woods Harvard Forest LTER site, Petersham, Massachusetts, United States - Alteio_BWOrgHeat_Nextera6 ... | reverse complement strand
TTTAAACATTAGTGGGCCCTCTACATACCCTTCGGGCGTGATGGATTTAAAGGTTTCGCCATCCGCAAACGGAACAACATCGGTAAAGTCGTTTTTTAGCTTCGCGATATTGCAGTGGCCCCAGCCGCCATAAATAATATAATACTGCCCGTCGGTATCTTTAAAAACAAACTGGTCAATAGGCTGCGCGCCGTTAACTATTTTGCCGATTAGCGGTTTGCCAAGGTAATCTTTAAACGGCCCTCCGGGTTTATCCGCAACCGCTACGCCTATGCCGCCAATTTCCCTTTTATCGTCATGAATATCATTTGCGCCGAAAAAGAAATAATATTTGCCACCCTTTTCGGCTACAGCCGGAGCCCATAATGCCCGCTTTGCCCATTTAACCGAAGCGGTATCAAGTACGCGGCTATGTTTTGTCCAATGCGCTAAATCGTTTGATGAAAAAGCGTCCATAAATACCTGGTCGTTGTAACGCGCGGAGTAGGTAGGATAAACCCAATAAGTTTTATCAAATATTTTCGCTTCCGGGTCGGCGTACCAGCCTTTAAAAATGGGGTTGCCGGAAAACTCTTTTGCAGTTGATGCTTGTTGGGCAAAGGATGTCCCTGCCGATGCGGCAAGGAACAATATTGTTGCTATTTTTAGTTTGATATTCATAGCTCAGATGCGGTTTTAATAATAGCTTGTTCTCGCCTCACCCTGCCCTCTCCAACCGCGTGCCGCCTTAGCTTTAGCGGTGGCACAAGGAGAGGGTTTTGATTTCCTTTATATTTAAAGTTTGTTCATAAAGTCGCTATGCCTCCCTCTTCTTTGGAGAGGGCCGGGGTGAGGCGAGATTCTACTTCTTTTTCCAAACCCGCTTTTTGCCCCTATTCCTATTGCCGTCGCGGCCTCCGGTTGAATGCTCCCGCCTTACTTCCTGTATCCCCGCTAATTCTTCGGGTGGGGTCATTTGCTTAATGGGTTTATCAATCAGCGCTTCAATGCTCTTTAACTTCCGCTCATCGCGATGATTTACAAAGGTGATAGCTGTACCGGTTGTTGCTGCCCGGGCGGTGCGGCCTATACGGTGGATATAATCTTCAGGGTCGCCCGGCGCATCATAGTTGATTACCAGGTCAATACCTTCCACATCTATCCCACGCGAAAGGGCATCGGTACCAATAATTACCGGCAACTGGCGGTTTTTAAATTTTAATAATATCTCTTCGCGTTCTTTTTGCTCTAAATCAGAATGAAAGGCCATTACATTAATATGCGCCGCTTTTAACTCTTTACCTAATGCTTTTACTATCTCTTTTCTGGATGCAAATACAAGTGTACTGGCGTAGTTACCATATTTTAACAGGTGTAGCAACAGCGGTGTTTTTTGCTGATCATGCACCTTATATATCTGCTGATCGATACCAACAGCCGGTTGCGATAAAGCAATGTTGATCTGCTCCGGGTCTTTCAATACCGTTTTAGCCAGCGTACGTATGCGCCCCGGCATGGTAGCCGAGAATAACAACGTTTGCCTTTCTTTTGGCAGGTAACTGATGATACGCATAATATCATCCTGGAAACCCATATCCAGCATACGGTCGGCCTCATCCAATACCAAATGTTTAATATGGTTCAACTTTAACACGCCCGATGTAAGGTGGGCAATCAGCCTGCCCGGCGTAGCTATAATGATATTTACATTGTTTTGTATGCCGCGGCGCTGTTGTTCATAAACATGGCCATCGCCCCCGCCAAAAACCGCGATAGAGCTAATGCCTGTAAAATAGGCCAGCCCTTCTACCTGCTGATCTATCTGCTGGGCCAGTTCGCGCGTTGGCGTTAATATAAGCGTGCTGGTTTGATGTTTTTCGGTGGTGCCAATTTTTTCTAAAACCGGTAATAAAAAAGCGGCAGTTTTGCCGGTGCCTGTTTGTGCGCAGGCTATCAGATCTTTGCCCTCCAAAATAAGCGGTATAGCCATTGATTGGATTGGGGTTGGTGTAATATACCCCATACTGTTGAGGCCGTCTGATAAATGTTCGTTGAAATTAAAATCCTGGAAAGTCACTGTATTTTTTCTGTGGTACGCAAGATAGGAAAAAATGTTGGGGTAGCAGTATATCTGTGCGTTAAGCGCAGGTCAAACGCGTTAAAAAGCACAAAACCCTGCCGCCGCCCTCTTTGCACGCAGCGTAGAGAGGGACGACCAGCGTAGCGTAGTTGGGGTGAGTTATCGCCGACATGCATTAGCGGTAATATCGCTCGGCGAGGACTCACCCGGTCATCGCTAAGTCGCTCGACCTGCCCTCTCTCCGCTGCGCGCAAAGAGGGCAAAAACAGTTAACCTATTTAGTGCGCTACCTAACGCTAAGCAAGGCAAACTACGTATAATTAACTCAAATCGCGGCTCGCGCAAACTATTTCCTTAATATGATGTATTTAAATCCGAAACTGGGTTAATCCCGTAATTAACCCATCAACTACTAATCCGCCAATATGCATAACTATACTAAAACAGGCTGCCTTTTATTGTTTACATTGCTGTCAACCAACCTGTTTGCGCAAACATTAGATACCGTTACAAGAAATAAGCGCATACTTAACCGGGAATTCAATGATATTTATACCCAAAACTTAAAACCGGCAACCTTTGCCAATGAGTATGGCGACCCTAATAAAACCTTGCTGACATCTGACCTTGTGGCCAATTTTGTGCTGATCAATACGCCCAAACTGCCGTTTTTTGTAGTAGCCACCCCCGAGATCAATATCCGCCTTTTCGCAGCGTTTGGCTCGCCGGTGAGATCGCCGAGCTATATGCCAGGGCTGGCCGTATATTTCAGGGTTAATGATGATATTTATCATCCTAAATTTTTCTCGGTTGCTTATAACCACCATTCAAACGGTATTGAGGGGCCAACAGTCAATCCCAATGGTACCATTAATGTGGATAGCGGCAAATTCACCACCAACTTTTATACATTTTTATACCATACAGGTACGCGGACCGATGAGGAAAACCTGCTTATTAATGATTATAGATCATTTGGTTTAGAGCTGCACGCGGCATTGATAGGCTTAGGTTATGCCCATGCTTTAGAAGGCAAATATGGGTGGGTACGACTGAGAGGGAACTGGCTTTATACCTTAGCTAAAAAGTATAGCGACCCCATTGATCCCGATAAAAAGACCTTTGACGACTGGATGCACTTTCAACTGGACTTTGAATATATCATGGATAAATACGATACTTATAACATAACCGATTATAAAAAACGCCTGAATATTACGCTGAAATACTATTACCAGTTGCCGTTTATGCAAAATGTATCGTTTATGGTTGGCGGCGGCTACCGCGGGCAGGATGAGTATAATATTTATTTCCAGGATAGCTACGCTTACGTAACTGCCGGTTTAGCGGCAGGCTTATCCTTTGATTATCATAAAAAACATTAATTGTTTTTCCCGGAGACGCAAAATATTACGTCTCTACCGTTACGATTGTATATAGCTCTTTAAATGCTCAATAGTAGCCTCGTGCGACAGGATGGTTTCGGTAACAACATCATTGATTGAAATAATACCGCATAGCTCGTCTTCCCGAAAAACGGGCAGGTAACGCACATTACTTTCACTCATGATATGCATACAAGTTTCAATAGAACTATTGGGGAGTATGCGGGGCAGGCCGGTGCTCATAATTTCGCGCACGGTGGTTTCATCAGATGATTTCCCTTTTAGGATAACCTTACGGGCATAATCCCTTTCGGTTAACAGCCCCGCGTATTCACCGTTTTCTGTCACAATTACCGAACCAATGTTTTTTTCAGACATCAGCCTTAAAGCATCTAAAACGGATGTATCAGCATCAATAGAAATAACGTTGCCCCCTTTACGGGTAAGAATATCAGAGACTTTTTTCATAATGAGCAGGTTTAATTAGCAATCAGGGTGTATATCAAATATACAATGAAATTAAATCAAAAAGAAGAATTACCTGCGCAATATTTTCAGGGCGATATTAATCCCTGTCGCGGCTCAATTTGGTGAAAGCCAGCGTATTTTCTGCAAGCTCTGCGCCCTCTAACCTATGTTTTACAATATGTATCGCCGTAAATATCGCTTCGCGGAAGGACACCTCCGAAGCCAGGTTTTTACCGGCGATGTCAAAGGCGGTCCCATGGTCGGGCGAGGTACGCACAAACTTTAATCCGGCCGTAAAATTAACCCCCGATTCAAAAGCTATCTGCTTAAAAGGTATCAGCCCCTGGTCGTGGTACATAGCCAGTACTGCGTCAAACTGCAAATAAGTACCGTTGGCAAAAAAACCATCGGCAGCATACGGTCCAAAAGCCAGTATATCCAAATTCCTTGCTTCTTCTATAGCAGGGATAATTACGCTTTGCTCTTCGTTGCCAATAAGGCCGTTGTCGCTGGCGTGTGGGTTTAGGCCCAGTACCGCTATTTTAGGTTTGCGCATCCAAAAATCATCGCGCAGGCTGGCGTTCATCAGTTTCAGTTTCGACACTATTTTCTCTACCGAAATACTTTCGGCCACTTTATTTATCGGTATATGGCCGGTAACAACACCAACCCTAAGGGTATCGCTCACCATAAACATTAATGATTCGGCAGCACCGTCCCTATCCTGTAAATATTCGGTATGGCCCGGAAAATTAAACTCGTCACTTTGAATATTATCTTTATTTATCGGGGCGGTAATTAACGCGGCAATATCACCGTTTATCAGGTCGGTAGTTGCTTTTTGCAGGGATAAAAAGGCATATTTACCAACCTCTTTATTAACCACACCAGGTTCAATTTTTACATCTTCTTCCCAGCAATTGATCATATTAGCCCTTCTGGGCTGCGCATTTTCCGCGGTACTGATCACATTGAAATTAAGCTCATTTATACCTGTTGTGCGGCGGTAAAACGAGGCTACTTTGGTATGCCCGTAAACAATAGGGGTACAATAATTATAAATATGGGTATCGGCCAGGGCTTTAATAATGATTTCTAAGCCAATGCCGTTTACATCCCCAATACTGATACCTATTTTAATTTTCTCGCTCATGTTGAAATGATTACACCAATTATTTTTGATTACACCGATTACTGTAATTATAATGGTTTTATTTAGGCTTGCAAATGTAAATAAAAAACATTTTAGGCTTAAACTACCCGTTTAAACCACAAATATGACTTAATTTGCTCATATATTTGATTAATAATGACATTAGTAAGAGCAAAAAAACATTTAGGGCAACACTTTCTTACTGATAAAAACATAGCGGCTAAAATTGTGGAGAGCCTGCGGCCCGAAAACAAATACCAACAAGTACTTGAAGTTGGGCCGGGCATGGGTATCCTGTCTGATTTTTTATTGCAGAAAACAGAATACGAAACTTCATTAATTGATATTGATGAAGAGTCGTACCATTTCCTGAAAAAAAAGTATCCAAAGCTGGGCGACCGTTTAATCAATGCTGATTTTTTAGCGCTTGATTTTCAAAAAACGTTTACCGGCCCGCTGGGCATAATCGGCAATTTTCCGTATAATATATCATCGCAAATACTTTTCAAAGTGCTGGATAACCGGCAACAGGTAGTTGAGGTAGTGGGCATGTTTCAAAAAGAAGTTGCCGAACGTTGCTCGGCCAAGCCGGGCAGTAAGGAGTACGGCATATTGAGTGTGTTTTTGCAGGCTTACTATAAAGTAGAATACCTGTTTACCGTAAAAGCGGGCGTTTTTAACCCGCCGCCCAAGGTGTTGTCTGCTGTTATCCGCTTAACGCGAAATGAAACAGCCCAATTAGGTTGTGACGAAAAGCTATTTTGGCAGGTAGTAAAAGCCGGTTTTAACCAGCGCCGTAAAACCCTGCGAAATGCGGTTTCATCATTAATTAATAAAGAAAAAATGACGGACGACCCCTTACTTGATCTGCGGGCCGAAAGGTTAAGTGTGAGTGATTTTGTGAATTTGACCAATAAAATTACGGTCAACAGATGAAACGATGGCTGTTATTCTTATCCCTGGTAATAAGTATTGGCTTTTGTAGCGCTCAGAAAAAATCTCTTGCATTTAAAAGCAGCATTATCGGCACTAAGAAGGTGATTATGCGCCATAATAGTTATAATGAGGATAGTACTTTAACAACCTGGAAGGATAGTTTACTAATCCCGGTAGCATCCGATAAGTATCCCCAATTAAAAAAGGGGCTTTCTGAAGCCATCTTTGACGGCGACTCGCTTGCATCTATTGTAAAAAGGTTTGAGGCAGAAGGTACAGGTATTACTGAAACATCCTATGAAATACCTTTTGAGAATAAGGATGTTATATCTATAAAAATTTATTACGAATGTATGGGTGCCCATCCAGATAATTATTGGGTATGGCATACTTTAAATGTGCATACAGGCAAACCTTATCCGATAAGCAAAGAAATTACTATAGCCGGGTTAAAATGGATATATCATACCTACAAAGCCGATTTAAAAAAGGATGTAGAGGCTGACCGGCGCGGAAGGAAAAACGATGAGGATTATAAGAAAAATAAGGAAGAATACGATGAAACCTATAAATACTTGAATGAAGGTATCGACTTGCTTAGTTTTAAAGATATGTTTACCAGCTACATATTTAACAAAAAAGGTATAGTATTTACTACTGACAACTTTTTACCACATGGAATGCAACCGATGGAACCGGGCCATGACTGGTTTATTCCATACACTAAATTAAGAAGGTATAAGGCAGCAACGGCGATTATGGTTAAATAACAAGATCCACGGTGTTTTTGCCATTCCTTATTTTGTTATGTATATTTGAATATGGATTTACAAGCTGAGAAAATTGAATTAGTAAGGCTTTTGTTAGAAACAGAAAGCCGTGAGGTTATAAATGAAATAAAGGCTGTTTTTAAAAAGCAGGGGAATGATTTTTATGATGACTTGCCCCAACATGTTAAAGATAGTATTGAAAAGGGCATTAAAGAAATAGAAACAGGGGAGTTTTATGAGCATGAATGGGTAATGCAGGATATTAAAAATAAGTATGGCCTCAACGGTTAGATGGTCAAAAGAAGCAAAAACCACTTATGAAAATGTCATTGCTTATTTGAAGGAAAATTGGACAGATAAAGAAATTATAACATTTATCAACAGAACCGAGTTCATCCTCACAATTATTTCACATCAACCCTATTTATATAAAGCCTCAAATCACAAAAAGATAAGGAAGGCTGTTATTGGCAAACAAAACTCATTGTTTTATCTAGTTCGGGGATCAGAAATTTATTTGCTTTCCTTTTGGGACAACCGCCGGGACCCGAAGAAAAATAAGTATTGATATTATTTAAATTTAATGCACTCAAACTACAAGATCCTCATCGCCGACGATATTCACCCCATTTTTATTGAACAGGTAGAAGCCGCGGGTTACCAATGTGATTATCAGCCTGCTATTAAATTAGACGTGGCCTTGCAAATTATAGCAGATTATGCCGGGCTGGTTGTCCGCTCAAAATTTAATGTTGACCGTAACCTTATGGATGCCGGTAAAAATCTGCGCTTTGTTTGTCGCGCCGGTGCCGGTATGGATAATGTTGACGAAGCTTACGCCGCGCAAAAAGGCATCAAACTCATCAATGCCTCTGAAGGTAATATGGATGCAGTTGGCGAGCATTGCGTTGGCCTGTTACTGGCATTAATGAACAACTTTAAAATTGCCGATGCGCAAATACGTGCCGGCGAGTGGAAGCGCGAAGCCAATCGTGGCTACGAGTTGAAAGGCAAAACAGTTGGCATAATTGGCTATGGCTTTATGGGTAAAAGCTTTGCCAGAAAGCTTTCGGGCTTTGGGGTAAACGTTATTGCTTACGATAAATACAAAACCGGCTTTTCCGACCAATGTGCCCGCGAAGTTAGCATGGAAGAAATTGTTAAGCATAGCGATGTGCTAAGCCTGCATATTCCCTTAACTTCAGAGACAAATGGGCTGGTAAATGACGAGTACCTGTTCCACTTTAAAAAGCCCATATTCTTTATAAATGCTTCCCGTGGTAAAGTAGCGCAGGTTAGGGCTATATTAAATGCCATAAAACAGGGCAAGATATTAGGTGCCGGGCTGGATGTACTGGAAGTAGAAAAGTTTCCCGCATTAGCCGAACAGGAATGGTTTAACGATCTCATACAATCAAACAAAGTAATGTTAACCCCCCATGTTGCGGGGTGGACATTTGATTCATACCGTGAAATTAGTGAGGTGATGGCAGAAAAGCTAATTGCTTTAAGGTTATTGCCTGCGGATTAAGAATAGGCACCAAAAATAATTTGGATAATAAAATTAAATTCCCTTATCTTCGTTTTACACAAAACAAGACTATGTAGGCATCGGCCCATATAGTCTTGTTTGTTTTTATAGTCATTGCGTCCTTCTTAGACACAGGGAGGGCGGTTTTTTTTGACACCAATTAACAAAAAAGTTATAATATTATTAATAAGTGAGTTATGGCAGAGGTATCGTACTATACCAAGGAAGGTTTAGAAAAATTAAAGGAAGAATTACAGTATTTAAAAACAACCGGGCGAAGCAATATATCTAAAGCTATTGCCGAAGCGCGCGATAAAGGCGACCTGTCTGAAAATGCCGAATACGATGCCGCCAAAGAGGCGCAGGGCTTGCACGAAGCTAAAATTTCGCAAATGCAGGAGGCCGTTGCCAATGCACGGATATTAGACGAATCAAAACTTGATGTTTCAAAAGTGTTGGCCTTATCTATTGTTAAGATCAAAAACCTTAACAACAATATGACCATGAGCTACCAGTTGGTATCAGAAAGTGAAGCGGATATGAAGACGGGCAAAATATCAGTAGCATCACCTATTGCCAAAGGGTTATTAGGCAAAAAGGTAGGCGAAAAAACCGAGATCACCGTTCCGGCAGGGAAAATTGAATTTGAAATATTGGAGATAAGCAGGTAGTTATTTAATTATGAATGAGTGAATTAGCGAATGAGTGAATAACTCTTTTACTTTCATTCAATAATTCACTCAATCAATAATCCACTCATTAAACCATGACCATCTTCTCAAAAATAGTAGCAGGCGAAATACCGGCCTATAAGGTAGCCGAAAGCATTGATTTCCTGGCATTTCTGGATATTGCCCCGCTTGCCGAAGGGCATGTGCTGGTTATACCCAAAAAGGAGGTTGACTACCTTTTCGACCTGGATGATGAAACCTATACAGGCCTGCAGATATTCGCTAAAATTGTGGCCGAAGGTTTGAGAAAAGCCATCCCCTGCAAGCGGATCGGCGTGGCGGTTATCGGGTTAGAAGTGCCCCATGTACATATCCACCTTATACCCATGAACCAGGTGAGCGACCTCAATTTCGCCCGCCCCAAACTAACGTTTACCTCCGAACAGTTGGAAGCCACAGCCGAAAAAATAAGGAAAGCTTTATCGAACGTTTAAATGCACAGAACGCCTTAAACGATACCTCGTGCTGCCTAATGCAGCCTAAATCACACCTCGCGGTGCGTACAACTGCTATAAATGCACATTACTTCACAATTCGTTTCACATTATCCTTTACAAAGGTATCCCAGCCCGAATAGGACTTTTTGCTGCCGCTTTTTCCGGTGCTGATCTTTTGGAAAGAATGACAAACGGCAACCGCCAATCCGTCTGTAGCATCCAGGAAGTCGGGGGTTTCTTTAAAGCTTAACAAGTTTTGCAGCATGGCGGCAACCTGCTCTTTGGTGGCATTGCCATTGCCGGTTATGGATTGCTTGATTTTGCGGGGGGCGTATTCAGTAACCTCAATATTGCGCGATAACGCCGCCGCCATGGCCACGCCCTGCGCCCGGCCCAGCTTTAACATTACCTGTATGTTTTTGCCGTAAAACGGCGCTTCGATAGCCAGGCAATCGGGTTTATAATTATCTATCAGGGCAACGGTTTTTTCAAAAATGCGTTGCAGCTTTAGCATGTGGTCATCTATCTTATCCATCTTCACCACGCCCAGGCTTATCAGCTCTATCTTTGGGCCGGTTTCTTTCACCAATCCATACCCCATCACCGCCGTGCCGGGGTCTATCCCTAATATTATCCGCTCTTTTGTGTTTGTTTGCTGCATATAGATAAATCAATCATCAAGGTCATCATGGGTTATTGATAATCAATAATAAAACGCCGTCATTGCGAGGTACGAAGCAATCTCTAATGAGAAAGGTGGTGAACTTACATGGCCGATTTGCATGTGTAGAGATTGCTTCGTACCTCGCAATGACGTATGATAATAGAATAGGCTAAAGGTAATTAATCATACTACACAATCATGCAAGGCCCCCATATATTCTTTCCGGCTTATCATCCGCGCGCCCATAAAAGCTAAATGGCCGGTATGCACCTGGCAATCCACCATTTTGTATAAGCCACATTTACATACGTGTATCAGCGCCGCTTTTGAAGCATTGCTCACCCGGCTAAACATACTTTCGCCGCAAAACACATTTCCTATTGGTACGCCGTACATACCGCCAACCAACTCGTTTTGCTGCCATACCTCTATCGAGTGGGCATACCCCAATTGATGCAAGGCGATATAGGCCTGTTTCATATCGGCTGTTATCCAGGTGCCATCCTGGTCTTTGCGGTAAACAGACGAACACGCGGTGATCACCTCTTCAAAACATTGGTTAACGGTAATATGAAAAGGCTCCTTCCGCAAAAACCGTTTCATACTGGTTGATACTCTTAGTTCATCCGCATACAACACAAACCGTTCATGCGGCGAATACCATAATATAGGCGTTTCATCGCTATACCACGGGAATATGCCTTGTTGATAAGCCAGTAACAGGCGGTCGGTTGACAGATCGCCGCCCACAGCCAGCAGGCCATCATCTTCGGCCAGCTCCGGGTTGGGGAATAGTAAACGTTCGTCGAGGCTAAAGATCATGGGGTAAATTTACGTGTCTGTAAATCAAATATCAGCGTCAAACGTTCTGGTGGGTGATGTTATTAGGTTGAGACGAAACCTTGGCCATTGTATGTCGGCGATGACTCACCCGGTCATTGCTTCGCTCGACCACCCTCTCTTCTGCAAGCAGAAAAGAGGGAATTTGATTTTCACAACCCTCTTTGTCCGCCCATTGGCGGATAGAGAGGGTCGCCCAGCGTAGCGTCGGCGGGGGTGAGTCATCGCCGATATGCATGACAAAGCACAATTTACGCCTTCCTTTTTATCACCATCTTTTTATTCTGCGCTTTGGCAACCGCGTCGAGGTATTGCTGTAGCTCGTTGTACTGAGTAGCAGGTATAACCTGTTTGGTTAAATTAAACTTAGCGGTGCTTATCACCTGGTTTTTGGCGACATCATAAACGTAGGCCACCTCGTAAGTACCGTAGGCAAATTTTAAGGTTTGGTTTGCGGGCAAAGTTTCGATCTCGAACCCGGCAGGCAGATCGATCGTTGTAACGCACGATTTCTGCATAGGGTGCTCAAAATAATAATCAGACTTGCGTTTTTCTTCAACAGGGATGGTAAACGCGCAAAGGTCAAACACATGCGGGCGGTAAAACTGTTTATCGCCGGCCATTACATCACAAAACTTATCGTATTGCAGGTTCATGTCCACCTCTTTTACACCGCCTTTATCATTAGCATGGGTAAGGTCAAAAACCGAAGGCTGCTTCAAATTAAGCGCATGCATAAAATATTCCTTCTGCTCATCCATCTTTAATGACGAACGTTCTATATAATCAAACCGGTAATCGCCGGTGGTTAAAATTTTCACGTCCGCTTTAGCGCTCCCATCGGCGTTTATCCTAATATGTGCTTCGCTGTTAAACTGGTTTTCTTGCATGGTACTGCGCGGGGTGTTAACCAGCTTACCGCCATCTTCGGTAATTATTAATGCCGTACGGTTCTCGGTAAACGACCCCAACACACCAAATGGCTGCGTACTGCTGGTACACTCAAGCCAGGTGGTATCGCCTTTAAACGGCACACAAAGTATAACATGGTTAAACGGATTATTGGGAAACTCCGGGTTAGCTGGTTGTTCATTTGCACCGGCATTAATTATGGCATAGTATGATGGGATATGAACAGCTTTAAGCAATGCGCTCATATAATTTGACAAAGCTTTACAATCACCATATTTCTTCTGATCAACAAACGTTGCAGGGAAAGGTTTAAGCCCGCCAATACCTAATTGAATACTTACATAGCGCATATTCTGCTGCATATAATTATATAAAAACTTAGCTTTTCCTTTATCTGTTTTAATACTATCCGTCATTTTTCCTATCTCTGCTTCACGCTCGGGGGTTAATGAACATACGTCTGCATTCAACGCCTGTATCCATTTGCCAAAACTTTG
>Ga0206890_1306_pt1 | contig 12385 bp, 4 predicted proteins | sample Alteio_BWOrgHeat_58_FD_152960 | JGI IMG/M metagenome (GOLD analysis project Ga0206890, IMG submission 152960) | Enriched cells from forest soil in Barre Woods Harvard Forest LTER site, Petersham, Massachusetts, United States - Alteio_BWOrgHeat_Nextera6 ... | reverse complement strand
CACCTGGCCCTGCCATTACGCATCGAAAATAATAAGGTTGTTACGGTAATGGCTGACCCATCCGATCAGTTATTTATCGACTTTATCAGGATGACCTATAACCTTGAGCCCGAAATTATAGTAGCTGATGACCTGGAGATCACCTGGCTTTGCCATAAGCTGACCGGCAATGAATATGTTAAATCCGCAGTATTTGAACTCTTAAACCGCGACCCAAACAGTTCGGCGCTCACAACGTTTACTACGCCTCAATTGGTGTTCTTTTTTGTACTCCTCTGCCTTTTGGCGGCAGGTTTGGTTAGAAACTTTAAGAATGTAACCATTATTATGAATGTTGCCATGAGCACATTCTTCCTTATTGCCATTATATTTAAGTTATTTCTTTCCCTGGTAGGTTCACGGTTTGAGCTATACCAGGCGGTAACCAAGGATGATGTGAGGAATACAGTAGATGATGACCTACCCATATACACCATTCTTTTACCGGTTTATAAGGAAGATAAGCTGATCAAAAAGCTGATATGGAACCTGCAAAGCCTCGATTATCCGCGCGAAAAACTCGATATAAAACTATTGATTGAAGAGGATGATGCTAAAACATTAAATGCCGTAAGGAACCTCGATTTTCCGGCAATTTTTGAGGTGATCGTGGTGCCCCTTCATATGCCCAAAACCAAGCCAAAAGCTTGCAACTATGGGCTCCACTTTGCCAGGGGCAAGTATTTGACTATTTATGATGCCGAAGATATCCCCGATACCGATCAGCTGAAAAAAGTGGTGAGCCTGTTTAGCAAGCTGCCCGAAAATTACATTTGTGTACAGTGCGCGCTCAACTACTTTAACCGCAATGAGAACTTCCTGACCAGGATGTTCACCCTCGAATATTCCTATTGGTTTGATTATATGCTGCCGGGTTTGGATACGCTGGATATTCCCATCCCTTTAGGCGGTACAAGCAATCATTTTAAACTGGAGAATTTAGTAGAGCTTGGCGCCTGGGATCCCTTTAATGTAACTGAGGATGCCGATTTGGGTGTGCGAGCCTATGCTAAAGGCTATAAGGTGGCTATCGTTAACTCCACCACCTACGAAGAGGCGAATAACGAACCCATCAACTGGATACGCCAGCGTTCGAGATGGATAAAGGGGTATATGCAAACCTACCTGGTGCACATGCGCAACCCTGCAGCGCTCGTCAGAAAAATTGGCTGGAAGGGTTTTCTCGGCTTCAACTTCTTTGTGGGAGCTACACCGATTACCTTTTTGGTTTATCCTATCCTGTTAGCCGTGTTCCTCGGTTATGTGGTGTTTAACCTGGCATCCATTAAAAGCCTGTTCCCCGACTGGGTTTTGTTTATTTCGATATTTAATTTGATGGTTGGAAATATATTGATGATCTACGTAAATATGATGGCTGTTTTTAAGCGCCGCTTTTATGAGCTCATCTTATTTGCTATTGCCAACCCAATATACTGGTTGATGCACTCTATATCGGCATACAAAGGGCTGTATCAACTGGTAGTAAAACCATTTTATTGGGAGAAAACAAATCACGGTTTAAGTAAAGTAAATACTCCGACAAACGTTATCAAGTAATGCATAAGCGCACCTTATATCTTATCCTGATCACGCTGGTGTTAGCGGCTTACTACCTGTTTATGGGTATTTATCTAAACAGGCTGGGCTACTATAACCAGGAGTCGCTTTTTTATCTCGAAAAAACCAAGATCCTTTTTGACGGCGTTGGCAACCGGCTAAAGGTTATGGGTCTCACCGCACCCATCCTGCCCTTTTACGGGAGCGCTATATTTTCGTCGTTTAACATGCTGGCCCCGGTAATTGCCTCGGCTATAGGTACCGCCATTTTGTTTTATATTATGGCGATCACCCTCATCAGAAGAACGCATGACGACTTCTATTTTGCCTTGCTCATCATTTTGTTCCTATTTCATCCGGGGATATTGTATACCGCCTGTTCGGGTAAGTCGATATACATGGTGCTGATCTTCTTTTATTTGTTCTTCTTCAATATTATCAGGTTTTACAAATCAAATACTACTTTCCATGTTTCCATTGCCAGTATTTGTTTGGTGATCCTGGTATTTTGCGATTATAAGTTTATATGGCTAACACTGTTCTTTATCCCGCTGGTGATGTTCATCGCTATACAAAGCCTCAACCTCAGCGAAAAGGAAACAGCTTTCAGGCTTACACTGAGCTTTAATAACCCAGCATTACGGCGCAAGCTCATCAACAAAACCTTTGCCATTTACATTATCATTTTCATACTTCCGCTGGCATCCATCCTGATCTTTAAAATGCTCAACCTGACGCATGCCAACGACTTTGATTATTTTATCGACAGCCCTTACGCCACCTGGTCAGTGTTGGCTGACCGGCTAAGCTTCGACCAGGCAACGAGCTTTGCCCATTACCAATCATCCGAAATATCGCCGCTGGTAACTGCAAGCATCGCGCTTTTTTGCCCTATGATTGTGGTAGCGATCTACCTCTTCAGGCATAACACTTACCAAATATTAACCATCCTTGCCCCATTTGCCTTTGTAGAGTTTTTGCAGATCAAATACGATAAGATATTTCTATCACACGAGTACTTCCTCATCTTCCTGATACTGGCCCTGCTGTGTATTATATTCAGAGCACATACACTTAAACAGCAAGGCGCGTTGAAGGTGGTTTTAAGCGTACTGGTATTGGTGCAGTTATATACCGGATATGCTTTCCTGAAGAAGTCGTTCCTGTCAGAAGAGCGGAACTTTGTGAAGGTGCTATTCAATCCAACACCTGATGACAGTCAGGCCGAAAATCGTGAGATGGCGGATTATATCAACTCACTGCCTAAGGATGAGCCGATATTAATGGATGATGCCATCGCTTATCCTATCATATCATTTACCAATCATATCGAGCGGCTTACACTGCCTTACCAGGAAACCTACCTGAGTGCCAGTGAAGCACCCGAGCATTATGTGCACTATATCCTTATCGCCACAGAAAATAATCCGCTTACCGGCTATACCCAATTGAATAACAAGTATATCCCTGCCATCAAGCATTCCGATAATAACCTCAACCTCCAGAAAATCTATGAGACGGATAGCTGGATATTGTATAAGGTGCTGTAAGTAGAGATTAGAGACTAAAGATTAGAGGTTAGGGCTTTTATGATTGATGAGTGTGGTGTCTTGTCCGTCGCCAGGTGCCCTTGGGGTGAGACAGTGTGCGACAAGGTAGGCCCATTGTCATTGCGAGGAGTGAAACGACGTGGCAATCGCATACTATACAGGGTGAAGATGCACAATTCGCCATCGCCACACACCAGTTTAAATCCTCTCACCCCACTAGCCCAACCCACCTAAACCCGATAGCAGCGTATACCCGCCTTGCGCTTAAGGCCTGCGCAGTATAAGCGGATAGCGGGACTACCGGCACAAAGGTATGACTGTCATTGCTTTACAATATTACTGAATGCAAGTAGTAAACCCTTGCCGCAGTATTTGCAAACTTTAATAACATTTTTCCATTCCACCCGTTAAACCTAAAAAAAACAACGAGTCTAAGAGTTGTGGGGCGGCATTAAAAATTCTGAATATTTTCGAAAAATGCTTTTAAACTGGAATAGCAAATCGTCGGTCGTTAATAGTCAGGAAGCATTTGCATGAGATATACCCTTTTATTATTTATCCTGTTTTTTTCTATTACCGTTAAGGGGCAAAACACAGTTGTGAGCGGCACTATTACAGATGCCAAAACCAATCAGCCTTTGCCCTTTGCCTCGGTATCGTTTCCCGGAACCAGCATCGGCGTAAACAGCGATGTAAATGGCAAATATTCCATCACCACCGGCAAAACTTATACCCAGTTAAAATTCTCATCCGTAGGCTATAAGCCCGTTACCCGAACCATCGTAGCAGAAAAGGAGCAGGTGATTAATGTGCGCATGCAAGCCGATGTGCAAACCCTGGCAACCGTAAACATCCACGCAGGAAAGAAGAAGCGCTACACCAATAAGAATAACCCGGCGGTTGAGCTCATAAGGCAAGTAATAGCGCATAAGGACGAGAATCGCATGCAAAGCTATGACTATACCGAGTACAAGCAGTACGAAAAGCTCCAGTTCTCCTTTATCAATGTATCGCCCAAAATATCTGACAAAAAGCTGCTGCATAACTATAAATTCTTCTTCGATAACCGCGATACCACCAGTTTCCCCGGCAAATCGTTACTGCCTGTTTACCAGGAAGAAAAGCTGACACAAAGCTATTACCGCAAAAACCCCGAGAAGACCAAAAAGATCATTGAAGGCGAGAAAAAGGTAAACATCGTAAATTTTGTTGATGAAGAAGGCGTTAATAACTACCTCAATCGCATGTATGCCGAGGTGGATATTTACTCCAACAACATCTTTTTGATGACCAACCAGTTTTTGAGCCCAATTGCTGATGGTGCACCTGCGTTTTACAAGTTCTTCATCACCGATACTATTGAGGTCGACCATAAAAAGATGGTGGAGCTGAGCTTTACCCCGCGCAATGGCAACGACATGCTGTTTGAAGGTCTCATTTTTATCACGCTTGATGGCAGGTATGCTGTGGAGAAAGCACGACTATCCATCAACAAAAACATCAACCTCAACTGGGTGCGTAGTATGGCTGTCGACCTGGATTATGAGAAAAGTACCGATAGCCGTTATCACCTCAGCAAAAGCGATATGAAAGCCGACTTCGGCCTGAATAAAAAAGGCGAGCACGGCATTTTTGGTGAACGCACCATCACCTACGAACACTTTTTGATAAACACACCACGTCCCGATAGCACATACAATGGCGAAAATATAGTAACCCTTAATGGCGCAATGCAGCAGGGCGATCAGTTTTGGTCCGATAGCCGTGGCAAGGATACGCTTACTACTGTTGAAGCCAACGTTTATAAAAATATCGACAGCATACAACTGATGCCTTCCTACAAGCGCACCATGGATCTCATTAACCTGTTTGCTGTGGGGTTCAAAACCTTTGGGCCGGTTGAGCTTGGTCCGCTGGGTTCGTTGTATAGCTTTAACCCGGTGGAAGGCTCACGCATACGCGCAGGAGGGCGCACCACTACCGATTTCAGCACACGCTATTATATTGATGCTTATGGCGCCTATGGGTTTAAGGACGATAAATTCAAATACCTGTTAAGCTTGGCATACTCGTTCAATAACAAATCCATTTACAAATTCCCGAACGACTATATCAAGGCAACTGTGCAGTATGATGCCCGCATACCCGGCGAGGAACTTTCCTTTTCGCAGCCCGATGATGTGTTCCTGTCGTTCACACGCGGCGTTGCCGATAAATATCTCTACAACCAATATTACAAGCTGGATTACGTGCACGAGTATGCGAGCCATTTCTCCTATGCGTTCGGCTTCAAAAGCTGGGAGCAATCACCTGCAGGATCATTATATTTTATCAACCAGCTCAACCCGGCGCTCAACAATGCGCCCATCACCACCACCGAGCTTACCATGACCCTCCGCTATGCCCCGCACGAACAATTGGTGCAAGGCAAGCTTTACCGCATCGTTATCCCCAGCAAATACCCCATACTCACGCTCGACTACCACCAGGGCATCAAAGACTTTTTCAACGGCGGCTACAATTACCAGAGTCTGCGTTTGCGGGTTGATAAGCGCTTCTACCTGTCGCAACTGGGCTATGCCGATGTGAGTGCCGAAGGTGGCTACCTGTTTGGGCAGGTGCCTTTCCCGCTGCTCATCATCCACCAGGCAAACCAGACTTACAATTACGACTTCGACTCCTACAGCCTCATGAACTTCCTGGAGTTTGCGAGCGACCATTACGCCAGCCTCAAGGTCGACTATTGCCTCAACGGCTTCCTGCTCAACAAAATACCGCTGTTCAAGAAACTCAAACTGCGCGAATACATCACCTTCAAAGGCGTATACGGCGGTTTGCGCGACGAGAACAACCCCGCCCTGCACACCTCACTGCTGCAATTCCCCGAGGGCCCAACCGGCGCAGCCGAAACCTTTACCCTCAGCAGGCAACCCTACATCGAAGGCGGCTTCGGCATCGGCAACATCTTCAAATTCATCCGCATCGACTTTGTGGAGCGTTTCGACTACCTCAACAACCCCAACACCACCCGCTACGGCATCCGTTTCAGCACCTGGTTTGATTTTTAAGGAGTATCGCGCAAGGCGTTTGGCGCAAGGCGGAGGTTTCACCGTGAACCATTAGCAAAATATTAACCACTCCAACCAATACAACATCTGCAACCAATACAACCAATTATAGAAAAGCAATACCCGAAGCACTTGGGTTGCGGTAGCCCCGCTTTTCAATCGGGTTTAGTTTACGCGAGGCAGTACACATATTATCGCCACCCTGTCATTGCGAGGAGTGAAACGACGCGGCAACCGCATGCTATACAGAGCGAATATTCTTATCCAAACCCTGATTTACAGATTAGCCCGACCGACACCAACCACTCCAACCAATACAACATTTACAACTCTTACAACCAATAATAACCATCCCCGCCAGGCCCCATGCGCCACGCACCCCACTGTCCTAAATTTAGGGTGTTCCATTTAGAGAGTGGAACATTTGGAACACCAGGAACGATTTGGAACAGTAACAATAGTTAATAAAATTAACTTAAACGAAGTGGCGAAATGTTTTGAAAAAGGGGGTTGGGGTGGTTGGGGTGGGGTCCGGCTATGCTGATGGTGCACGGTGGGCAATTGCTACACGGACATAATGTTTTTTATGCCAGCACTTCTTGTATTATCTCTTTTATTTTCTTATTGTTCAATTGTGCTTTAAATTCTACTTTGTATCCATCAATGGTTAGCTGTTTAAAAAACACTTCGGCGCAATTTATTTTTGCTTGCTCAATCCCTCTTAAAGCAGATTGATTTTCAACGTCTTTCGTTTCAACTATTATATTCAAGGTTTTCTCGCCGTTATCCTTCTTTATCAAATATATAAAATCAGGGCTGTAAGATTGGCCGGTTATTGTAGGTATAGCAATACTGCTTTTGGGGATTTTGCCATAAACAACTATCTCTTCAATACCACCGGCCAAAATATTTTCTTTCTCCAACTGCGAGTCAAAAGCATAGACATCATATAAATATTTATCAACCGGGTCACCTTCAATAAACTTAGTGCCGATCACACCCTGAGTAATTTCTGCTTTTGGGGTGCCATCCGCATACGTTAACGCAGTAGCTTTTGATGCTATGTTGGCTTTGGAATAACTAAACCGACCATTCAACTTCTGTATTTTCCACTCTTGGAATAATTTTACAAAGTTGGACACACTATGTTCGTTTATTTTTTCCGCGTGTATTGTTTTCGTTTTGGAATATTCAATCAAAACATTATGCACAAGCTGAATGGATAAGTTTGTTTGACGATTAATACGCTTTAAAAACTCATGATATGGTAATACTTTATTGATTTTGTATTGAACACCCGCATCTTCATTAACTACAGCTTGATTTCCAGATGTATTTAATTCCGAACGCCGGCTGGTAATGTACGTGTCTGCAAATACGCCCTGATTGAATAATCCCAGCAATTCATTGAAAAGAAAATTCTCTTTTTCAACTTTTTCATAATGAAGAATGTACTTGCTATTTATTTCCTCCCAAAGGGTTTTCAATTCATCAAACACTGCCTTCCTTATCTTAATTTTTTTATCTTTCTTTTTATTGCGATCTTCTATTTTACCTGATTGTAGACCAATTGCAAACTCTGGATATTCTTCAAAAAATTTATCACTGTTTTCAACCTTAATATTCTTATTACGATCAATGTATTTCTTAGTTAATAACTCTATAAATAGGTCATCAACTTCAATCTTACGTTTAGCAGCCACCTCTGTCAATTTTTCATCCGACAGAACAAAACCCTTAGGCAAATCAGCGTTTATTTCGCTTACCAACTTTTCGGCAAAATCAGCCTCGGTGAAATCGATAATATAATTAAGCTTAAATTCCTCATTTGATATCCGATTACCATATTCATCTACAGGCAGCCGCAAGCCTCGTCCTACTTCCTGTATCTTACTGTTTTCACTACCGCTGCTTCTTAATTTGGTAATAGTAAATACGTTGGGATTATCCCAACCTTCTTTTAATGTCCATTTAGAAAATAAGAATCTTCGGAGGTTGAATTTCCCTTGTTCATCTTTAATAGACAATAGTTTCTTTTTTTCAAATAATATCTCCTGTACTTCTTCGGCTATCGCATCGTCCGAGCTGCTATTATCCTGTGAAAAATAGCCAGCATGTGTCGCGGCTATGTTTGCTTTAGAAGCTAATAAATATTTTTTATATTCTTCTTCCTGTTCTGATAATTGGGGGACAATTTTATCTATTATTTCACCCAGTAATCTTTCAAATGTTTCTTCCAGATAAGGTCGCTTTTCCTGATTTTGATTGACACGGTATGAATAAATATCGTCTATAAAAAACAGAGCCAGAGTTTTAATTTTATTATTCCTGCTAAAGTTTAAGCGCTCTGTTTCAAAATGGCGTTCCAATGCCAGGCGGATCATCGACTCCTGATAAGATGTCGAATAAATGTCTGTGCTAAATTCCTCGCCGGTAGATTTTACCTGGCCGTTAGACAACTCTACGGTACTACTAGTAATACCATCAATAACTACGCCTTCTAATTCCTGAGCTATAATACCTAGGCTCTCGCCCTTTTTTAACTCGAATGATTTAGTAGGGTTATCTTTTTGGATAAGATTAAACCGGACAGCGGTTTTACTCTGTATGGCCATTATTTTTACCTTATCCTGTCTTTGATTAATGGGTTCAAAGTGCTCTTTAGCTATCCCCTTGATTAGGTTTTGGTTAAATGCCTGGAAAGAGTTCAGGTCATAGAGCAGGTTGTGGTAATCTTTTTTTGTTACTTTGTTTTTTCCTCTTCCCATCTCTATTTCAGGGAAAGTGGCCCCTAAGCGAATGATGGCTTGGGGGGAGATTTGATTTTCAATAAACTCAAATGCTTTTTGCGTTTTCGAAAAACGGTGTGGCTCATCAATAATTACAAATGGCTTTGTTGCCTTAATGGCTTCAATAGGTTTGTAAAACCCTTCTACACCATAATCATAAAAATCTGTTAATAGTTTAGAGTTACCACCCAGCAAACCCATATTAGTGAGCAGTACATAAATTTTATTTGTGTTTTGGCTGCTACCGGCGACAAATTCTCTCACTACGCTTGGAAAATAGTTTTTCCCTTTCTTTTTCTTAGTGGCTTCCAGAATCAATACATCCAGTTCTGTACCATAACCGCATTGATCTTTAAAATGCCTTTGAGTATAGTCATCTTCCATAAACTGTTGAGCACCTGCTTTGATTGCCAGTGTAGGAACCACAACAATAAACTTGTTGATCCCGTACCGTTTATGAAGCTCAAACATTCCGGAGGCATAGACATAGGTTTTACCTGTGCCAGTCTCCATTTTCACATCCAAGTTTAGGTAATTGCCTATTTCATTTTGGGCTTTAAATTCAGGTGGAATATTATTAGCATTTTGCACCCCAGTGATATTAGCCATGAGAGCATGCCTGTTTAATGTCAAAATTGGGTTTTGATAATAAAGGCTATTCTTTTGCATCAAATCCCCACTTAATATATCTGCTATGGCAGTAAAAGCTTTTACCTGGTGTGGCAAATCATTTTTTAATATCAGTTCCATAGTAGGTTATTAATACCTTACCGAAAAGTTAATTTTTAAATTCTTCTCACTATCATTAAGGATGCGAAGGTTTTTTTCTATCATTTCGTTGATAGACCAATCAGGAAAGGAATAGCCAAACAATACAAGATTTTCCGGGTTAAAATTTCCTTCTGTATCATATCTTTGTATCAACGCCTTCATGTTTTCAAGTCTGAAACCGGCATCTATCAGGTACAAATGCTTGTTTATAAAATAAGCTATGTAACCATTCAGGTCAATAGCTTCTGCCTGTACTGTAAGCCCATATCCATCTGCATTGAGCCAAGTTGTTAATATGGTGGGTTTGCCGAAATCGTTTAATACGGTTGTATCTGCTAATAAACCGGCTTTGTCGAAACTTTCTAGCCTGTCCAAAGTATTTTGGTTAGGCTCTACGAGAACATAATGTTTAAAGCCCAAGTCTAATTGTTTACCAGGATACTCCTCTTCTATTTTTGCGGCAGCACGTTTAATACGTTCAATGCCGATATAGTCTAAAGTTTTAGGTAGACTGTTTTCTTGTAAAAATTCATAGGCCACTTTTTGAGAAGTATTATCTGCACTTAATACTTCCGGCAACTGCACGGAAATGAATTTCCGATTACCGCCATCTTTTGCATTTATCTGCATTACTCCGTGGGCTGTTGATGCAGATCCAGAGAAAAAGTCGAGGACAATTGAATGCTTACAATCGGCAAGGCCAATTAAATATTGAATAAGATTGATGTTTTTAGGATTATTAAATACACCATCCACTCCCAATGTTTCAGATAATTGAGTAGTGCCTTCGTTAGTTGAAAATTCCGCTATACTTCTAACATTTTTTATATATTCATAAGTCGTAAAGTATCGATTATCTTCCATGGAAATTGTTTCAGAAGGTATAAATGTTCTCTTTTTAACAGAATAACCATTTTTATTTTGCTTTATAAGAATCTCATCTTTGCAATCATTGAAATTTTTTAGTTCCCAAGTCCACGCACCTAGTTGCCCCCGAACCTTTGGAGGTCTTATTTTAGTATATCCTTTATTTAGTAATTCTACATTGTCAGAATATACTTCATCTTCATCATTTGAAATCTTAGCAAGTTCTAAGTCGTAATCTTGAACGCCTACAAAGTCTTTTGTGGTCGGATTATAATATACGGTATAACCTAAATTTCTTCGGTTATTTAATGTCCCGCCATCACCTCTAGTAGTAATCGAATCATTGATAATATAGAAATGATCGCCTTCTTTAAATACCTCTTTAGTAACCGATGCTTTACTTTCTAATGACGGTGTAATTTGAGAGGCGGAATTATAGTTTACTTTTCTTTGATAACAAGTAACATAATCATGATTTTTTTGAATATTGATTGTGTCATTTTTTGAATTGAGCTTATTGTGAATGATTTGGCCTAAAAAATTTTCTTCCCCAAATACATCGTCACAAAGTAGTTTAAGATTGGCTTGTTCATTATCATCGATAGAAATAAAAACAACCCCATTGTCGGTAAGTAAATCCTTTGCCAGCAACAGACGGCTGTACGTAAACATCAACCATGCAGAATGTGAGGCAGAGCCACGTTTGGTAATATCTAAAATGCGCTGTGCTTCATCTTCGCTCACACTTAGTTTCTCTTGTAAGATTTCTTTGGTATAATTAAAATTATCCTGGTAGACAAAACCATCGGAGCCTGTATTATATGGAGGGTCAATGTAAATACATTTAACGCTTCGATGGTAAGATTTCAATAAATGCTTCAGTCCATCAAGGTTATCGCCACTAATGTAGATGTTTTCACTATTTACATTTTCCTGCAAGCTGTTATGTGCTTCATTAGGCTGTACTACTGTTGTAGTATCGGTGGAAGCCAAAAGTTTTGCATAGCCTTTACCCAAAAATTTTAGTTCATAACCTTCTTGCACCACATTAGTTTTATCAACAATAGCTTCTTTAAACAGCTCGATGTCAAAAGAGCCGTCCTTCTTAAAACACGCCGGGAAATGCTCTCTTAATACAGCTAATTGTTTGTCATTGGAATGAACGTTTTCGTTTTGCTGAAAAATATCTTTAATCATTTGTAGGATTTACAAGGGCTTTGCAAAGTAAGCAATCTATAACTTCTTATTCAAAAATAAAAGAGCATGCATTAAGGATTTAGCACCTGGTATCAAGTATTTTGGTCTAGCTACTTGCTACTAATATAAAACAAGAAAGCCCTTGTGTTTCCACAAAGGCTTCTTGCTTAAGATTTGGCACCGACCTACTCTCCCACATTTTACTGCAGTACCATCGGCTCTGGCGGGCTTAACTTCTCTGTTCGGAATGGGAAGAGGTGGACACCGCCGATATAGGCACCTGAATTTCTTTAGTCATTGGTCATTGGGTCATTAGTCATTGGTATTTGCATACGGTTTGGCTATTAGACTTTTTGGGCCGATAACTTATTTTTTATTTGTTTATTGGTCATTAGTCATTGTGTCATTAGTCATTAGGCTAAGCACATGAATGAAAGATCAAAAAACTAAGACAGTATTAGAAGAAATGATTGATTGAAGAGAAAACAACAGCATTATTACATTTATCTGTTGATGTTCGTCATTGGTCATTTTGTCATTTGTCATT
>Ga0206890_1305_pt1 | contig 12470 bp, 13 predicted proteins | sample Alteio_BWOrgHeat_58_FD_152960 | JGI IMG/M metagenome (GOLD analysis project Ga0206890, IMG submission 152960) | Enriched cells from forest soil in Barre Woods Harvard Forest LTER site, Petersham, Massachusetts, United States - Alteio_BWOrgHeat_Nextera6 ... | reverse complement strand
AAAGGCCGGTAGTGAACATATGATGCGCCCAGACGATGAACCCTAGGAACCCAATGGAGGCCATCGCGTAGACCATCCCTAAATAGCCAAAGATAGGCTTTTTGGAGAAAGTGGGAACGATTTCGCTCATAATGCCGAATGCGGGCAGGATAAGAATATACACTTCGGGATGCCCGAAGAACCAGAACAGATGCTGGTAAAGCAGGGGGTCGCCGCCGCCTGCTGGATCAAAGAAATGGGTGCCGAAATTGCGATCGGTAAGCAGCATGGTAATGGCGCCGCCAAGTACAGGCAACGCAAGCAGCAGCAAGAACACGGTGACCAAAATGGACCACACAAAGAGCGGCATTTTGTGGAATGTCATGCCGGGAGCGCGCATGTTGAAAATGGTAACAATGAAGTTAATCGCGCCCAAAATCGAAGAGATACCCGCTAAATGCAGCGAAAAAATCGCCATATCCACAGCCATGCCGGGATGGGAAATTTTGGATAAAGGCGGATATACCGTCCAGCCCGTGCCAGCACCTTCGCCTACCAATGCCGAGCTTACCAACAATAATATAGCGGGCACCAGTAGCCAGAAGCTGATATTGTTCATGCGTGGAAACGCCATATCCGGCGCGCCAATCATGATAGGCACAAACCAGTTGCCAAAGCCGCCAATAAGCGCCGGCATGACTAAAAAGAACACCATCAGGAACGCATGTGCGGTAATGAACACATTATAGAGCTGATAGTCGCCGCCAAAAAGCGTGCCGTGTGGATGCTGTAATTGCGCGCGTATAACGATTGAAAATGCACCGCCTAACAAACCTGCAATAAGCGCAAATATTATATAGAGCGTACCGATGTCTTTATGATTGGTTGAAAACAGCCAGCGGCGCCAGCCTGTGGGTATGCCGTGGTCGTGTGAATCATGTGCGGTTGCTGAGTATCCCATACGTGTTCCTTCTTAGTCTTTTTTACTTTTAGCGGCTGGTGCGGATTTAACTGCGGGTTTAACCGTAGCGGCAGGCGTTGGTGCCGCAGCAGGAGCAGGCGCGGCATTGTCGTTGCCCGCCGCTTTTTTCTGCGCTGCCACCCATGCCGCAAAATCATCTTTGCTTACCACTTTAATGACGATGGGCATGAATCCATGCCATACGCCGCATAGCTGCGAGCACTGGCCGCGGTAAGTGCCGATTTTGGTTGCCTTGAACCAGGTTTCATTAATGCGGCCCGGAACGGCATCAATCTTGACGCCAAAGGCAGGCATGGAGAAGCTGTGAATCACATCCGCCCCGGTAACAAGTACGCGCACGGTCGTGTCAACAGGCACTACCGCCGGATTATCCACTGCAAGCAAACGTGGCTCACCGCCCAGCTCTTTTAACTCTTCTTCTTCGGAAAGCTGTTTGGTGGGGTCGGGCTTAATGCGGCTTTCAAAAGAAATATCGCCCTGATCGGGATATTCATAGCCCCAGTACCATTGGTAGCCGACGACCTTAAGGGTCATCTGCGCGTCCTGTGCCCTGTCCATGAAATAATGGATGCGCAGCGAAGGAATGGCAATGAGCACCAGAACCAGAATGGGAATAGTGGTCCAGACAATTTCCACCAAGGTATTATGGGTGGTTTTGCTAGGCACCGGATTATTTTTTGCGCTGAAGCGAACGCATACGAATGCCAGCAATCCTAAAACGAAAATGGTAATGACGCTGATGGCAAAAAGGAGCAAGCCGTTATGCAGGTCATACAATTTTTCCATAACCGGAGTTACGGGAGTTTGCAGCCCTATCTGCCAGGGGATTGCCATGCCGGGAGTGTCTTCAGCCAGCGCAGCGCCGGCAGTGCCCATAGCTATAAAAGAAAACAAAAAGCGGAGGTATTTCATACACGAATCTTTATTTGTGAAAGCTTCAACGCTTTTAATCGCTCACGGCCGACAACGCAATGACTTATTCATGGTTTGTTTTTTACAATGCGCCCGCTATGCTATACATGCAACATAGATAAAGCATTTTAGGAGTAGCCGGTGACCGATATCGCACAGCTCGACGACCTTTTTTTCGCCCGCGCCGGCATGGATAAGACGCGCGTGAAGAAAGTGGTGGAGCATGCGCTTGGCGGTATGGATGACGGCGAGTTATTCCTGGAATATTCACAATCCGAAAGCCTGGCGTTTGATGACGGCCAGCTAAAGAATGCCAGTTTTAATACCGAACAGGGGTTTGGGCTGCGCTCGGTGCTGGGCGAAGCTACCGGCTATGCCCATGCCTCAGAATTAAGCGAAGCGGCAATTAAACGCGCGGCCGAAACGGTGCGTGCGGTGAATCACGGCCAATCAGGAGTCGTAGCAGCTCATCCCGGCCCATTTGGCACAAATGAGCGTTTATATAGTGATATTAATCCGCTTGCCGAAGTGCCCTTTGCCGCAAAAGTGACTGTTTTGCAGGAAATAGATGCTTACCTGCGCGCCAAAGACCCACGGGTGAAACAGGTTTCGGCCTCTTTGTCAGGCGTGTGGCAGGCGGTGGAAATCATCCGCGCGGATGGAAAAATTGCCGGCGATATACGTCCGCTGGTGCGGCTTAATATCAGCGTAGTGGCCGAACAGAATGGACGCATGGAAACAGGCTCACACGGGGCAGGGGCGCGGACTTCGTATGAGGTGTATCTGGAAGAGCATCACTGGAAAGAGCAGGCTGACAAAGCCTTGCGTCAAGCCCTTATCAATCTGGAATCGCGTCCGGCGCCCGCGGGAGAAATGCCGGTGGTGATAGGCAATGCCTGGTGCGGCGTGTTGCTGCATGAGGCAGTAGGCCATGGGCTTGAAGGTGATTTTAACCGCAAGAAAACTTCAGCGTTCTCAGGGCTGATGGGTAAACAGGTGGCGGCCAAGGGCGTTACCGTGGTGGATGACGGCACAATGTTTGACCGCCGCGGTTCACTTTCAATTGATGATGAAGGCACGCCCACCAGCCGCACCGTGCTGATTGAGGATGGTATCCTTACCGGCTATATCCAGGATCGCCTGAACGCCCGTCTTATGGGTATGCGCCCGACCGGCAACGGGCGCCGTGAAAGCTTTGCCTGCCAGCCGATGCCGCGCATGACCAATACCTATATGTTGGGAGGAGACGCTAAAACGGACGATATTATCGCTTCGGTTAAGCGTGGGCTTTATGCGGTCAACTTTGGTGGTGGTCAGGTGGATATTACCTCGGGAAAATTCGTATTTTCGGCGTCTGAGGCCTATATGATTGAAAACGGCAAAATTGCCTATCCGGTGAAGGGAGCTACCCTTATCGGTAACGGCCCTGACGCCCTTACCCGCGTGAAGGCTATCGGCAACGATATGGCGCTCGACGACGGTGTCGGAACCTGCGGCAAGGCAGGCCAAAGCGTGCCTGTGGGGGTTGGCCAGCCTACCTTGTTGATTGACAGCATGACGGTGGGCGGTACCGAGGCGTAGTGTTTGTATAAAGGGGCTAGCCGCGCCCTTTAGTGCCCGAAGGGCTTAGGCTCATTGTGTAGGCTAGCAGGCGGAGCGGGAACAATCAAATATTACAGTTCTATTACAGATCGATGAATTGTTTTTGACAGTGCGAGTCTGCGCTCGATCTCTCTCTTCATATTGGTTATACTGGGACTATGAGATAGGAATAAAACCTAGTATTTGAGCCATTCTTATAAGAGATAGAGTTAAAAAAAAGAAATAGATAAAATTGTAGCGAATATTAAGTTTACTTTAGAAGTTTTGTGAGAGATTAGATTTAAGAGAAAAAGAAATTTGAGGAGTGGGATATGGATATTTCTGGATTTAGTGTTGTTAACCGTTGCAGTGTAGGAATTCCAAGCGATCAAAAAGCGCTAACTGGAGAGAACATTGCGGCACTCACCCAGGATTTAAGCAGAGCTGTTTTCGGCGAGGTGTATGGGACGTCTTTAGCTGTGCCACATGAAAATAAAGGCCGCAGCCTGTAATTTTTAATTGTAATCCTATAGCCTACATCAATCTCTTTCAAATTTTCGCTCTCTCTTTTCTCAGTATTTTTTACTTTTCTTCTCAGTGATATAAGTTAATATCATGATGTCTAATAAGACAATGATGCCAAATTTTTGTAGTATGCTTGCTAATGATTAAGAAAAACAATTGGTCGACTGACGCGTTTGGAGGGGGGAGTTCCTCCAGTAATGTTATTGATGAAAAACTTCTCGATGTGGATATCGTCATACTGCTGCAAGGCACGAATCTATTTGGCGATGGGATTTATTCTTATCTTCGCCTTCCCGGCCGAAAACTCAAAGAAATGTTTGCCAAAATGCGCGCCAAGGAAAACTTTAATCCTAGTGATTTTGGTGAAGTGTTGTCTGCTGGGCGCGGCGATCCATCGCAGGAAGTGCGCGCTGAAATGGCCGCCACTTATAATATGATCGATGTGCCGATGCCTAAACCCACAGCTCCCAAGCCGGTTTTTGTGCAGCCTAAATTCTTTGGCGACGAATAATAAGCGGTTTATCCGTTTATGGGCTAATGAGTTAAACTAGCTCATAACTCATTATCTCATTAACTGCTTCCCTTAAATACTAAACCCGATATCCCACCCGCCATATATTTCATGGCTTGCAGAGAGCGCGGCAAGAGTAGCGACTAAACCAAATACATGTAAATTACAGTCAGGGACTTTCACTTTGTTTTTGGCTTCTTCGCCGCATTCTGCTTCGTCGCACATGCCGACGAAACGCATGCCGGAGGCATTGAGGTTGGAAAACGCATCGCGTTCCGTGTTGATGCGGTAAGCGCCGCCTACGGGAATGCCATCCACCAGATAAATCATCGGCTCGGCTACGGTGTCTTCAGCGCGGTCAATGGTAGGAATGCCTTCTTGGATAATCACTTCGGTATTTTGCGTGCCTTCCTTTATGACATTCATTTTATTGCGGGTTTTTTTATTGAGCTCTAGCAGTTCGTCGCCTGAGCGCACCGTCATAATGCCCATGCCGTAAGTGCCGCTATCGGCCTTGATAAAGGCGTAAGGCTCTTCCTTTATGCCATGCTCGCTGTATTTGCGCCGCATAACATGCAGGACTTTTTCTACACCCAATGCCACGCATTCAATGCCTTTCTGCTCATGGAAATTGACAATGCCGCAGCGGTGATAGGCAGCGGAAATAAGCCATGCATCGAACCCAAACATATCGGCGAATTCATGCGCCATATGATCATACACGCGGAAATGCTCGCTCTTTCGCCGCGTATACCAGCCCATTTTATAGCTGGGTTCTATCGGTTGCGCGATGCCCTCCAGGATTGGCGGCGCTCCGGACGTGCAATCGTTATTAAGCACAATCAGATCGGGATGAAAGCCGTCCTCGGTTTCAAGCTGGTCGCCGCTGCGTTTAAGTGGCGCTTCGATGACCGGGCGTCCGCTCATCGATACAAGCGATAAGGGTTCCGTGGCAGCCACACTGCCGATGCGCACTTCCCGGCCGGTTTCAGCGATAATATCGGAAAGCACGGCAAGATTTTCAAGATAGGCCAGGTTGCGCGTATGGTTCTCCGGCACGATGAGAATACGTTCTGGCGGCTTAGCCATTTCGTCAAAACGATCTTTCATGAAACGTACCGCGCGCATATGGGCAGCGGCGGAAAGATTATTAAATCCTGCGGGATATAAATTGGTATCCACCGGCGCCAGCCTTGCGCCGGAGTGGCGCAGATCAACCGAACTGTATAAGAAAGGCGGTTTTTTACTGCGCTTGCCATGCAGCCACTGTTCAATATCCGGGCGGCGAGTCTGCAGTAATGCGTCGAGCTTCTTAATGATGTCAGACATTCGTGATCCTAAATAGTACGAAAAGCGGGTTTGCCGTCCCAATCGCCATGCTCTGCCTGCAATAAGGTGAGCGCTGCAATGGCGGCGGTATCCGCGCGCATGACGCGTGGCCCCATGCACATGCCGCTGGCATAAGGCAGACTACGCAGTAAATCAAGTTCTGTCTCGGAAAATCCGCCTTCAGGGCCAATCAAAACTGCATAACTGTCATGCGTCAGAGTCGGCAGTAATATTTTGGCATTTTCGCCTTTGCCGGATTCATCGCCATAAATCAGGTGGCGCTCTGCAGGCCAGTTTCCTAATAGTTTATTTAGCGTTGCAAGGGGAACTATCTCTGGAATATCCAGCCTCTCGCATTGTTCGGCGGCTTCGGTGGCGGTGCTGAGTAACCGGGCTTCATTCACGCGGTCGACCATGGTGAATTGGGTGGTGATGGGGCAGAAACGGCTGATGCCAAGCTCGGTGGCTTTTTCTACTACCCATTCCGTTCTGCTGTTTTTAAGGGGTGCCGCGCATAGCCAGAGATTGGGAGAATTTTGTTGCGGACGCAGCTGTTTGCTGGCGCTAAGCGTGATATTCTTTTTGCTGATACTGTCGATTATCGCTTCCCATTCGCCGTCACGGCCATTGAAGAAGGCTATTTTCTTACCTTCCTGCAAACGCAACACGTGCGACAGATAATGGGCAGGTTTTTCTGTCAAAGTAATCATTGACCCTTCTGCAAGCGGCTGGTCTATATAGAGGCGGGTGCCTGGATGTGAAGGATGAGGGGACATAGAGGCTAGTATTGGTCATAGGAGAGGTGTTTTTCAAGGATTTTCCACCGGATAGCCATTCATCTCCGCCTTTTTTGCCTTACGGTATTAACCGGTTGCATTTTCACCGGTGATTCTTTATAAGTCTGCTCCCTTTTGGCGCCAGAAGCGCAAAGGGTGTGTTGGTTTAAATCACGTGGGAGATTTACATGGCTGCTAAACCTAAGCTGGTAGAAAAAGAAACCGTTCAACTTCCTGCTGGCTATAAGCCTACAGAAAAAGAAGAATACATGAATCCCAAACAGCTGGAGTATTTCCGTCAGAAATTATTCAACTGGCGTAAAGATCTGATTGAAGAATCACGTGAAACCATCGATCATTTAAAAGAAGAAAACTGGCATGAATCCGATATCGCTGATCGCGCTTCGCTTGAAACAGAGGCTGGCGTTGAACTTCGCACGCGCAATCGCTATCTGAAGCTTATTTCTAAGATTGATGCGGCGCTCAAGCGTGTTGAAGATGGTTCTTACGGCTATTGCGAAGAGACCGGTGACAAAATAGGCATTAAACGTCTGGAAGCCCGCCCTGTCGCAACCATGACCATTGAAGCGCAAGAACGTCATGAAAAACTTGAAAAGCAATATGTCGACGAAGAATAAGTTTGCCCAAGACGCTTTTTAGTAAATATCTATTACTCCTTATCTGTGTGTTTATATCGTCCCATATTGGAACGATGCCCTTAGTTATTGCGTAATAAAACAATTGTTGGTTGTATAGATCGTTCCGTGCTTGCAAATCCCAAAATGAATACCTTATAGTTCTGCTGCCGGGCTTGGGCAGGAAATTGCTGCTTACAATCGTGAACTCGACAGGCTTGATGCGCAGGAGCGGGAGTTTAATACTTTGAAGCAGGAGCTGAAAGTTGCCGAAGATGCGTACGGCCTTTATTCGCATAAGCTGGATGAAGCCAGAACTTATGAGGATATGGAGCGTGAGCGCGTAGAAAGCGTCCGGATGATTCAGCAGCCAACTGTGCCGCCGGATCCAAGCCATATACAGTTATGGATCATATTAGGCGGAGCGGTTGCCGCACTATTCTCTACATTAATGAGAGCTGCATGGATTGAATATTTCCGGAAAGGGTTTGTGACTCCGGAACAACTTGAGCGCGATATGACGCTTCCTGTGTTGGCAGTGCTGTCTTTTCGCAGGCAAGGGTAAGATTAGAATCATAAGCGCGCGTATACTTTATGCGGGATGTGGTAGCGGCGTTTGTTCATCACCAGCCCTGCAATATTAGCCCCGGCTCCTGTCAATGTATCGCGCAAATTTTTTATCACCGGCTCAGGCGTTTCTTCCGCTTCTATCACCAGCACGGCGGCATCGGCTTTTGCAGCAAGGCCCACGCCGTCAAACTTGCTTTGCAAAGACGGTGCATCGATAATAATAGTGTCAAATGACACTGAAAGTGCTTTCCAGAAATCCGCGTCATGAATAACTTGCCCTGACGCGCTGCGATTTTTTTCGCTGCCTATCCAATAGGCTGTAGAAAATCCCTGCACTAAACGAACAGCGTCATGGGGCGGTTTGCCTGCCATTATGTTGTCCACTATTCCCGGCATGGAATGTCCGCGCAGTTGCGTGCCCGCATCGATTAATAATATTTTCTGCGACGTTTCCGCCGCCAGTGTCTGGGCGTACTCCCTGGCTATAGTAGATGTGCCTTCCTGCGGTCGCGCGGCGATGAATGTGATGATTTGCAGCCGTGGATTATACGGCCCCAGGCTCAGGCGCTGAATGAGATTCAGCATGGGGCCGTTAATAATGTTTGGTTCCCATGCTGGTGTTGTTTTAGAATTTGCTTCCATACACAATATTTCAGATTTTCCGAGCACATCGTATATTTCTCCTATAATGTGCACAACGAATTTCTTGATTTATTTAAGAGGATTGTAATGATTCTGCGTTGTCTTTGTATAGCCCTGTTTTGCCTTGTAAATGGCAGTAATCTATCGGCTCAGGAAGCTGAAGCATTGCAACTTCATAAAGGCATTAATCTGTCCAGTTGGCTGGCAAATGCACAAAGGCAGCCTTTATATGAACGCGATTTTGCGCAAATCAAACATGCCGGTTTTGATAATGTACGGCTACCCATTACGCCGGAACGACTTGGATTTGCGCTTGATAAGAATGCTCCTATAGACAGGCCCCTTGATGCCGCCGCCCTTGATAACGCGGTTATACTTGCCACCCATAATGGATTAGCGGTAGTGATTGATGTCCATCCGGATGCGGCATTTATGAAAACCCTGGAGCAGGAGTCCTGGGCCGAGCAGCAATTTATCCATTTATGGATTGCCATTGCCAAACATTACAAAGGCTATCCTGCTAAAACCGTGGCGTTTGAACTGCTGAACGAACCGCAATATTACGGTTCCGAATCACGGTATCATGCATTCTTGCAAACGCTGGTTGCGTCAATTCGCAAAGAAGATAGCACGCGCTGGATTATTGCAGGTGCTCCGCATGGCTCTTCTATTGAAGGTCTGCAAGGAATGGTGCCTTTGTCTGATGATCATATACTTTATGATTTTCATTTTTATGAGCCTTATATCGTTACCCATCAGGGAATCGGACATGGTTTTGAGACGAAGATGATACGCTATTTCCGTGATGTGCCTTATCCGGCACTTCTGGTGAATCAGGATTCGGTTCTTTATGCACCCAATGCTTCTGATCCTGCGCAGGCAAAGAGTGAATTGGAAGCCTATGTCAATGCGCAATGGAATGCCCCGCATATTGCCGATCGGGTGCGCCAGGCAAGGCAATGGGCAGATAAATATAACGTGCCTGTGATATGCGGTGAGTTCGGCGTATTGCGCAATCACATAAAGCCCGAATCGCGTTACCGCTGGATTGCCGATACGCGCACGGCGCTGGAGGCAAATAATATCGGCTGGCAGCTTTGGGATTATACCGATATGTTTGGCATTGCAGCCCTCGTAGGAGAAACTCAGACCGATCCGGTGGACGGCTCAGTGAAATTCATCCATCCCGAAGCAGGATTTCGCCTTATTGAGCTTCAAGCCCTGAAAGCACTTGGGCTGCAATAATTATTTTCGTACCAGTTCGCTGTAATCCTGCATCAGCTGCTTGGTAACGGGACCCACGGTAAAGGTGTAATTTTCAATAGAGCCGATAGGAGTCACTTCCGCTGCGGTGCCGCAGATAAATACTTCCTGTGTTTGTGCCAGCTCTTCCGGCTTGATATGGCGCTCCACTACTTTAATGCCGCGTTTCTTAGCAAGATCGATAATGGTATTGCGGGTGATGCCGTTTAAAAAGCAATCTGGCGTTGGCGTGTGCAATTCGCCGTTTATCACTAGGAACATATTGGCGCCGGTGGCTTCGGCAATGAGGCCGCGATAATCCAGCATCAGCGCGTCTTCATAGCCTGCCTGCTCGGCGGCATGTTTGCTGAGGGTGCAAATCATGTAGAGACCGGCGGCCTTGCTGGCGGTCGGGGCGGTGTTGGGGGCGGGGCGCGCCCATTTGGAAATCTGCAGCTTGAGGCCGCGCTCTTTGGCTTCATTGGAAAAATAGCTGGGCCAGCTCCAGGCGGCGATGGCGACGTGGATGGAGGTTTTCTGCGCCGACACCGCCATCATTTCACTGCCGCGCCACGCGAAGGGACGCACATACCCATTCTCAATAGCGTTTTTAGCAATGATTTCATTGGTAATGCGGTTAAGGTCAGCAACGCTATAAGGAATTGTGAAGCCAAGCAGTTCTGCGGAATGATGTAGGCGCTCGGTGTGCTCATTGAGCTTGAACACTTTCTTGTTATATACGCGCTCGCCTTCAAAGACGCAGCTTGCATAATGCAGGCCATGATTGAGCACATGCACTTTGGCATCGCGCCAGGGCAGCATTTTGCCATTGTACCAGATAAATCCGTCACGATCGTCAAAAGAGGGAGAGGGCTGCATTCTACTACTCGTTCCTTAACATAATTGCTGAAATCTGCCGCCCATAATCGGGCTCATTCCGATGCGTGGCGCGACGATAGCTGAAAAAATTACTTTCTTCCAGATACGTATCATTTTCAAGTATATTTACGGTGCCTACCCCAGAATGGATAAGAATAGCATGAATAAATGCTTTTAGATCAAAAAGCCAATGCTCTGCTCGCATGGCAGGAATGAAATAGCGGTTTGAATCCGCATCTTTACTGAGAAAGGTCTGCCGGAACGTATCGCTTACCTCGTAGGATGCTTTGCCAATGCACGGGCCGACGGCGGCAGTAATATGCGAAGGTTCAGCGCCCAGCGCCCCCATGGCTTTAAGGGTATTCTCAATGACTCCTGAGATTGCGCCTTTCCAACCTGAATGCGCCGCTCCAATTACTTTGGCGTGTGCATCGGCAAATAACACCGGCGTGCAATCGGCCGCCAGAACGCCAAGCGCTATGCCTGGCTGATTGGTGGCCATGGCGTCAGCCTGCGGGCGTTTTTCTAAGTCCCATATGTTCTTCGCCGTAATAACATCCGCACTATGTATCTGGTGCAGCGTCAGCAGATGTCCAGCTTCTGCGCGCAATGTTTTAGCAACACGCGTGAGATTTTCTTGCACATGCAGAGGATTATCCGATGATCCGCGCCCGCAATTGAGAGATGCGTATAAACCTTTGCTCACGCCGCCGTTGCGCGTGAAGAATCCATGCGTAATGCCAGGGATTGCAGATAAATCGGGAGCGGTTAAGAACATGAGCGTAATATCGCTCAAAATCCGGCAGGCGACAAAGGGTTTTTTGAGGATATGATGGCCATCACTTTAAATAATTCTCCCATCTGATGCGGCGCGGTTATCCGCTCCAATGCCGAAAGTATATTCTTTTGTTGTTGGGTAGACGCATTCTTACATAATGCGGCAGCGCGCAACTCAGCGCCCATGCGTTTTAAGAATGTTCCCTGCTCTATGGCTCCGAATATTTGCGCGCCGGTCTTCATGGCGGCTTTGCCAAACGCATCAAAATCAACATGCGCCGTAAGATCGGCCTCGCCGGGATTTTCCAGGGGGTTGGTAAAAGCATGTTTATGCATTGCCTGTAAACTGTCGCCCTTTTCGCCGCCAGTATAGCCGTAATCAATAATAAGCGCCGCGCCGCCACAGGTTTGAATATGGGCGGCGATGCGCGTCATGACGGCAAGGGAAGCGGGTGAGGTCTCACGAATATTATTGCCTTCGGGCAGCCAGGTAAGTTTGTTGTTGATATAATCTACTTTACGCGTCTGCCATTCTGCCCCTGTTTTGACTTCCTGCCTGATGGGCAACGCATCGAAAAACTCATTGGCGATGAGGAATAAGGGCAGGGGGGGGCAAATGATCAAGCGAATCATGCCAGCTTATGGAAGCATGGCTGGTTTGTAAATTCTCTTGCTGTATTTTGCGCAAAGTTGGACTGGTCTCAATGAGTTGAATTTCAATATTATCATGAAATCTTTCCGGTGAACGTGTGGTGCGCAAAGCATCCTTCATGAGTGTGCCGCGTCCGGGCCCCAATTCGCAAAGTACTGCTTTTGGCTTCCCCCTGTTTTGCCAGCAATCGGCAATCCATGCGCCAATCAGCTCGCCAAATATCTGGCTGATTTCCGGGCTGGTGGTGAAATCGCCCGCAGCGCCTAAAGGATCGCGCGTGGCATAATAATGCGCATTGCAACGCTCCATGTAATCGGCAACGGTTAAAGGTCCGTCTTTCAGGATGGATTGAATAAGTTCAGTTGCGAACGTCACGGCTGCGCAATACAAGAAAAATGCCGATAGCGAGCATGGGCAGGGAAAGCAATTGCCCCATGGTGATGCCGCCCGGCAAATAACCAATAAAGGAATCGGGCTC
>Ga0206890_1304_pt1 | contig 12535 bp, 9 predicted proteins | sample Alteio_BWOrgHeat_58_FD_152960 | JGI IMG/M metagenome (GOLD analysis project Ga0206890, IMG submission 152960) | Enriched cells from forest soil in Barre Woods Harvard Forest LTER site, Petersham, Massachusetts, United States - Alteio_BWOrgHeat_Nextera6 ... | reverse complement strand
AAAGAAATGGAAGCAGAATTAAGAAATGCCGAGCTAAAATTCCGCACGCTGGCCGATAAATCAATGGTTGGGATATATATTGTACAGAAAGGCGAATTTACGTATGTAAACCCAAGATTTGCCGAGGTTTTTGGCTATGAGCCCCATGAGTTGATAGGCAAACCTCCTGTTGAAGCCATTATACACCCCGATTACCAGGCCAGGTCACATGAAAATGTACGCCGGCGTGTTGAAGGCGAGATAGAAGGCGTTCATTACGAAGCAATGGGGAAAAGAAAAGACGGTAGCTCAAACTGGATTGAATTTTATGGCAGCAGGGCCGTTTTTGAAGGCGAGCCTACTATTATAGGTTCGATGATTGATATTACAGAACGAAAAATAGCTGAAGATGAACTGCGTTTATCTGAGCAAAAATACAAAATGCTGTTTGATAGCAGCCCCATGGCTTTGCTAATGGTAGCTAAAAATGACCTTTCAATAATTGCCGCCAATGAAGAGGCAACTAACCTTTATGGCTATACTAACCGCGAGCTTTTAAAAATGACCATTATGGACATGAGGCATGAAGAAGACAGGTTGAAGGTGTGGGATAATTTTGAACAGGATATTAATGTTGCGAGCGACAGGGGCATATTCAGACATGTTAAAAAAGACGGTACAGAGATGTTCGTTCAGGTTATAGCCCATGATATTATATTTGAAGGGAAACAGGTAAGATTGGGGCTTTTTAACGATTTGACAGCAAAAATCAAGGCTGAACAGGAACATCAAAAAACAGAAGCTAACTTACAAACCATTTTAAACACCACGGATACCGCTTATGCCTTGTTAGACCGCAACCTGGATGTATTGGAATATAACGACAAAGCATTAACCTTCGCGAAAAATGAATTTAATTTTGATCCCGAAAAAGGGGGTAAATTGTTTGATCATTTGCCTGAAAGCAGGAAGGGGCAGTTTCTTGAATATATTAATAGTGTACTTAAAGGCAATGTGATTAGCTATGAAGTTAGTTACCCCCAGCCCGAAAACATGGATTGCTGGTACTACGTAAGGATGTTCCCGATATCAAATAAAGAAAATAAAATACTCGGGTTAGTAATGGCTATAACAGATATTACGGAAAGAAAGGATGCCGAGCAAAGTTTGCAATCGGCCTATGAGCGCATAAAAATACAGATAAAGTTTATAAGGGAAATGATATGGAAACAGTCGCATATATTACGCAGCCCCTTAGCTAATTTAAAAGGTTTAATGACCATCCTTCAAAACAATCCCGATGACAAGGAGATATTGGGTTATATTGAGATCGAACTTAACCGCATGGATGAGGTTTTTATGGAAATGGCTAAAGATTCATCAAAAGAAGAGATGAATGATTATAGCGGATAAATAAAAAAGCAGGGTTATAGATTAGCAATTTTATATCCGTTTAAATAAACTTTAAAATTTATTTAGCTTTTCTGATAAAATTATTGTATATTCAAATATGGGTAGATCATTAGAAACCTTTAGCAAAAAGGAACGAGAAAAGAAAAAATTTAAAAAACAGCAGGATAAAAAAGAAAAAGCAGAAGACCGCAAGGCAAATTCTGACAAAGGCAAAGGGCTGGAAGATATGATGGCTTATATTGATGAGCATGGTAATATCACCTCTACTCCGCCCGATCCGTCTAAAAAGCGAAAGATCGTTACTGAAGATATACAGATATCGGTGCCAAAACAAGAAGCAATTTTTGTTGATCCGTTTAGAAAAGGGACCATAACATTTTTCAACGAGGCAAAAGGCTTTGGGTTTATACAGGACTCAATTACACAGGAAAGTGTTTTTGTCCATGTAAACAGCCTGGCCGAACCTGTTAAAGAAAACGACAAGGTAACCTTTGAAACCGAACAGGGGCAAAAAGGATTAAACGCTATTAAGGTTAAAAAAGCAGTAAAGTAAAAAATCGCGCAGATGAGTGAATTTGACAAAGAAGTAGAGAAAATTGGCACTGATAATCCGAGCGAAATTAATGGAGCGCTTAAAGACTACTTTAAGGTTTTAACAACTGACGGTGGCCGGTATAAACTGGTATGGGAGAAAAAACCATCTACCCATATCAGGCATAAAGTAGCGGCGTTGGTTAAAAAATATTTTGTACAACCGCAGGTGTAATTATTGCGTTTTAAATTACGTTTTGACTTTAACATGAGGGTAGTGCGCGGTGAGAGCCGTGCCTACTTAGTCCAGATACCGGCCACAGGAACAGCCAGCACATTATCAGTCAAAGGCAAACCATACATGGATTGGATGGTGTGCAATATATTGTAATGAGTAACGGCCACTTTGTAATCGCCCGGAATTAATTTTGCACCGTAAAATATAGTGGGAATCTGGTTACCATTGGCGTTATTGTAATCATCCTCGTCAAAAGTTACTATTAATAAACTATCGTGCTTTATTGCCCACTCGGCATAAGCCTCCAAATGCTCTTTTAACCAGGCATCGCCGCGGCGTATTGCTGCCGCATCGCCCGGAAAACCTATATTATGCATGTCGTAATCCATATCCGGAATAACAAAGGCTACAGTTGGCAATTTGTCAAAATCTTTTGGAAACTCGGTCATGGGCAGGCTGGACGACAGAGGGATAGAATTTACGCCGGTACCCAGCCAGTTTACCCAGGGCGTATGCTTGCGGGCATAAAGGGATGCAATGGTGAGCCTGCTTGAACGATAGGTACAGCCTAAGTACCCCACCGACGGCATAGTTTGAGCATAACCTCTAAAGGTAAAGCCTTTGTCAACCAGCGCGGCGCCTAAATTGGGTGTTTTAAAAGGGGTAATACTTTCCAGGCACCCATCGTCGTTTACACCCTGGGTACTGCCCGAAAATAGCACCAGGTAATTGGGCTGGCTGGGGTGGCCTATGCCATGCGAATTGGTAAACAAAACACCTGCCTTAGCCAGTTTATTAATATAAGGCGCATTAGCCGACCCAATAAGCTGGTGATAAGCGTGGTTTTCTTCTATAACTACAACAAGATGTTTATATTCGGGTATATCGTTCTGGGCTTTTGCAGGTGCAGCTAAAAGACTGCTCAACGCCGTTAACCCGGCTAATAATAGGTTGATCTTCATTAAAAAAGTTGGTTTATATCCTAACATAATAAAAATAAAGAGCAAATGTTTCAATGCCGATGTTTGTAGATGATTTTGTCGCCCCAATAAATCAAATAGCTATTACATCAGGGTACCCATATAGCTACCTTGATGTAGGCTTTGTTTCTAAGTATATTTATATAAGTCAATTAGTTATATTAATTAAGAGCCAAGATATTAGAGCCAAGAATCAAGATAAAGATTAAAACAAGTTTATTATAGTCCGGAGCCAACGCAATCTGTATAAATTTTTCCAATTTTTAGATTTCTTTCCAATTGTTTCTGTTTTCTTGACTCTTGGTTCTTGACTCTTGATTCATATTATTAGTTATATATTTATCATAGCTAATTTTTTATAAATAATGATACCCCGGTTAAAACGATGCCTTTTCCTGCTTCCATTTTTTATCGGGATATTTTTTAGCGTGGGCAATGTTTACGCGCAGGGAAATTGCCCGGTTTGCCATGGTACTGGTTTATGCCAAACGTGCCACGGTTCGGGTATAATGGGCTACCGGTATTTTAATCATGGCCAGGTACAACAGCCGTTGGGCTGCACAAGTTGTGGCGGCTGGAACGGCGCTTATTATAATGCAGGCGTTAGGGCAGGGAGCGGAAGGTGCAGTAATTGTGGCGGCACAGGCAATGTTGCAGTAGCCGGGCCCACAGCCGAAGAAATAAAAGCAAAGGAAGATGCCGAAAAAGCGGCAGCCATAGAAGCCGCAGCAGCGGTTAAGCGGGAAAGGCTTGCGGCTGAGAAAAGGGCGAGGGACGTTGCCGAAAAAAAGAGAAGGGATGATGAAGCAAAATTTGTGGCCGAACGCAATGCCATATTACACAGAACGAAAGACGAATCAACTGGCTTTGGGTTAAAAGATGAAAATTCGGGATTAGGGCTAAAAGCTTCTGAAAACAATACATCTGCATTAGGATTAAAAGCCGGCAAACATGAGAAGTTAATGGCCGGTGAAAATAATGACGCTGAAAAAATGGCATCGCTTCCGGCCAGGGACAAAAAATATATGTGGGATGCAGATCATATTGTGGTGCCGCCACCTGCGTGGGAAAGTATGCTCGAACAACGGGTTGATGAGCTGCGGGTAGGACAAAATGGGTCGAAATACTTGATGCTGGTGAACGATATGCTGGTTGTTGCATATGACATACAGGTAAGCCCGAAAACGCCTCAGCAGGTAGCGTTGGTTGCCGGGTTTAAGGTTTTGCTGATAGCCTCAAAATCGACCATTGCCGCGCAGGATGAGGCGGAGGTTTTGGTATTTAAGCAAAACGCCAATTATGAACGTGTGCTTTATCTTTTGAAGGACAAGGCGCGGAGCGCAGAGCTTATTGCCGCCATTCGTAGTGTCAAAGCCAAAACCCCTCCACCTGCCGGGGTTAGCGAAGAAGTTATGAAGCTTGCCCGTTCATTGCAAAACAGGGACGAGGGTTGTTCTGATATTCATTTCGCGATGAGCGCCATGTTATCCAAAGAAGCCAAAGGGGCCTTTTTTGAGACAGCAAAAATGGAAGGAATAGAAACACTTAATACCGGGTTAAGAGGGATAGTTGGTTCATCTGTTGAAAAGGGGTTAAAGTCGCTGCGGTACACCAACGAGCAAATAGAGCTGGGCGAAGATTACATAGCACATAACCGGACCAAAAACCCGTGGATGACCGCGCAGTACGAAAAAAGGGTTGAAAGAATGGATAAACAGATGGAAAAACTATTGAAGCCTGTTGATGCCACACATGAGAGTATTTCGGGGTTTATTGACGCGTTTGAAAAATACAAGGGAAACAAAAAAGGGGTTGAATAAACCTTTAAATAATTTAAAACAGCTTGATATGAAATGGATCTATTGTTTAGTGCCGGTGCTATTATTGTCAACCAAAATACATGCCCAAACCCAGCGGGATAAGCTTGTAGCTGAGGTTAATCAATATACTGCCCGTATTCAAAAAGACATTCAAACCCTGGAAAATTACCCGCCATTGCCTGCAGGTACCAGTGATAAGAACCATCTTGTAATTTTGGAAAGGGCTTTGGGTGATTCTATCCAGTCAATGCGTGAAAAGATAATTTTGATCGCGCAAAGAATCAAACCTCCGCTTGCGATACCCGAAAGGGCGCGCGAATATTATGTAAAAGGCGTTAGCGCAATGGAAGACCCCGACACCAAAATATACAATGATGTAATTGGTGACCTTGACGTAGCAAATGTTATAGCGCCATGGTGGAGCGATGTATATAAGCAGTCGGGTAAGGCGTATGAAATTATTAAAGTATATGATACTGCTATAAGATACTTTCAATTGTATTTACTGAGCCGTCCATCCGCTAACGATGCCCGTAACGTTCAGGACGAAATTTATATCATCGAAGCAAAAATGCAGGCAAAGCAATAAGGTTAGTGTTAGCTTTCAACACATAGGTTTTATTTTATCACATAAACAAGTCCCCTTCCGTTCAAACCGGCCGCAGACGCTGTTATTTTTAGCTTACCTGCGCTGTTACCTGCTTTAAGTAAAATAGTAGCGATACCGGCTTCTGCTTTAAGCGCTCGCGGGCCTATTATTGTGCCCGTGCCTTCAACAGAAAATTTTACAAGATTGGCCGCATCCGGAATTACCATTCCGTTTTTATCGGTTATATAAGCATAAACAAATATCATATCGTTTTTTCCGTGTACCAGGGGCTTGCCGCTTATGTCTGCTTTTAGCTGTATTTTATAACCGCTGCCGGGTGTTGTGCGGGTTTCGGTAATTACTTTACGGCCATCAATATAACCTACAGCTGTTAACGTACCCGGCAGGTAAGCTGCCGGCTCAAAAATAAACGGGGGATGATTCAGGTTTTTAGCATAGGCACCGGTATCCGGTTTTTGTATGCCGAGGGATTTGCCATTTAACAACAATTCAACCTGCTGGCAGTTGCTGAATATTTTTACGGCTTTTTGCTTTTCATCATTCCAGTAATTGGCTATAAACAACATGGGTTTCCCAAATCCATTTGCATTGGGTTTTGGCCCTGCCTGGCTCTGGTAAAAATAAAAACTGAACTTAGGCAGCCTGAAAATGTCCATAACGCCTGATGTTTCCAGGTCGGCGGCATAGCCTCTTTTATAATCAAACATCAGCCAGTTAACATCGCCAATGCCCGGGCCATATAAATTATCATTATGCGCCTCCTGGAAATTAAGTTCCTGCTGCAATAACCTTTTCTGGCCGTCGGTCCTTAATTGCCTTGAATTGCGTTCTTCGCTTTTTAACCCGGCATATTCTTTTTGATTGAACCCGGCATTTTGCGCGTAATATTCCCAATCGCCATATTCGGCAATTAACAGGGGTTTAGGGTGGTTGTATTTTTTCCAGTAATTGGGCGCTTTAAGGTGCTGCCGTGCAGGGTTAAATACATCAAATGCATAATCTATCCAACCGGTTGAAAAAACGTCTTTAAAAGGCAGCTCACGGTGTACGATCCTGTTGGCGGTATCCATATAGGCTTTGCTCATGCCGGTTTCATTTAACGATGCTTCCCATAAAACAACGGCGGCGTGGTTACGGTCGCGGTGGATCATATCATGGATGTTTTGAAAACTATTAGCCTGGAATTCCTTTCCGCCAAAAAACTGCCAGCCGGGTATTGCATCCATCACCAGTATGCCCAGCTCATCACAAGCATCAAGGTAGGCGGGCGATGGCGGGTAATGCGAACAACGAACAAAATTAAACCCGGCATCCTTTATTTTCCAGGCATCGCGGTATTGCGCATTATCGGATAAAGCATAACCAATGTAGGGGTATTCCTGGTGACGGTTGGTGCCTACTATATTCAGCTTTTCGCCATTGAGGTAAAAACCGTCTGCCGCGAATTTAAACGTCCTGATGCCGGTTTTGAACTGCTGCACATCAAACGCTTTTCCTTTTTGCAGCACCTGTACTTTGAGGGTATATAAATAAGGCTGCGCAGGCGACCATAACTCGGGCCGGTTTACTGCCAGTGTTTGCCCGAACGCCCCAAAACTGCCGGGTTTAATTAACTGTTCGGCAGACAAGGACGAGGAAATAACTTTCCCATCCTTATCCGTAAGGGTAATTTTGATCTGCGCTTTTTGCGGTTGGGCGAAGCTGTTATTTACTTCGGTATTAATTACAATTTTGGCTTGTTGACTACTCACCTCTTCATCATGTACCAGTATGCCCCCGCCTGCTTCATGACCGGCCTGTACAGCATTGCTGATGTACAATTTGTTTTTAATGATGAGCCAGGCATTGCGGTAAATGCCGCCGTAATAGTTAAAATCAAGGTCTTTTATGGGCTTTCCGGGCGGGATTACCGGGTTATCCTGGTTATTCAGCTTAACCAATATACAATTGGGCTGCCCTGGTTTTACCAACGCTGATATATCGATATAAAAAGGCAGGAAGCCACCTACATGTTTAAAGATGTGTTTCCCGTTAAGATATACATCAGCCTCGTGCATAGCAGCGTCAAACTGTATGGCGACGTGCTTGCCTTTGGCAGCCGGGGAAATTGTAAAGAATTTGCGGTAATAGCAGGTGCCCTGCCATTGCTCGGTAACCTTATTAACGGGTTCTATGCGCGGGGTATGCGGTAACGATACCTTCTCCCAGGCTATTTGACCGCCCTTAATCCTACTTAAAGTTTCACCGGCATTAGTGGTATCAATATCCTTAACAAACGCCCAGTCATTATTAAAATTAGTGACCGACGCAGGCGACTGCTGGGCGTTAGCCTGTAAAACATTGGCAATAATAAACAGCAGGCAAACAGCGTAATTCTTCATTTATAATAACTTGAAATTAATGAACATTATATTTTTTGGCAAACGGCGGATAAACGTCCAACGAAGAATTTACTTTTCCGGCACGGTCAAAAAACGATTCCCATGTACTTAGTGGCTCCCATATAAATGTGCCCAGCGCTTTATCACCGGGTGCGGTGAATGCTATATCATTAACTTCCTGTTTTAGCTGCGAGTACTCGGCCACCATAACGTATTTTTTATAGCGCTTGGCCAAATCGGCCATATTGTTTTTCAGATCATCAAGCGTACCGTGCCATTTTGGGTAATAGGATAAACCGATCACATCAAAAGGAACTTTTCGTTTCAGCATATTATCCAAAAAGAAACGTGCCTCTTCATTTTGCCCGCCCAGCGCGATATGCAGCATGATAATAGTACCGGGGCTTACTTCCTTTACGCCCCGCTCCCCTGCATAGATAAGGCGGGCAAGGCTATCCAGGTTATTGATAGCGCCATCGGGCCAAAGCATGCCGTGGTTAATTTCGTTGCCTATCTGCACCATTTCGGGTGCGGTGCCCTGGTCTTTGAGTGCTTGCATTATGTTTTTGGTATAGGTATAAACAGAATCCCGCAAGGTTTCAAAATCAAGCTTGCTCCATGCTTCGGGTGTGTTTTGTCGTTGCGGATCGGCCCAGGTATCAGAATAATGTATATCCAGTAAAAACTTCATCCCTGCAGCCTTTATCCTTTTTGCCATTTGTTTGGTATGTTCCAAATCGCAAAAACCTTTTCCCCGCGAGTAGCCGCCCGCAATTTCGGGATGGTCAAAGATCCTTAAACGGATATAGTTAAACCCGTGGTCTTTTAACATTTTTAATACATCACTTTGCTGCCCGTTTTTATCATAAAATTTCATCCCCCTGTCCTCCAGTTGCGGCAGGAATGATATATCGGCCCCAATAATTTTATCATTAATAACACCGATGCTTTTTATTGGGGTAGTTATTTTAATTGGATGAGCGATGCCCGGCTGTACGGTATGAATTTCTGTTGATCCTGTTGCTAATCCGTCCGCAGTAGCATCAAATTTAACTATGCCACGGTTTTTGCCTGCCTGCAACATCACTTTGATCTGGCCGTTGTACAGGTTTTCTTGTAACACTTGCCCGGGGTCATGAGCGGCATCGCTCCCATTGGTGATACTGGCGATCCGCGCATCACCCGATATTTTAAACCGGATCAGGTTGCTTGCATTGGTTATTACATTGCCTTGTTTATCAATAACGCTGATCTTTATAAGGGCCTCATCGCGGCCATCTGCAATCATGGTGGTTTTATAAGGGGTGATCACAATTTCGGAAGGCTGATTAGCGCCTACAGTTGTTTGCGCGGCTGCAAAAAATGGTAAGCAGGGTAAAAATGCGGCTATTATAAAAGATCTTGTTTTCATGTACTATTTAGTTTTTATTGGGGGATATTATACTTCTTACTGATAGCAGGATAAACGTCCATAAAAGCATTGGTTTTACCATCGCGGTCAAAAGTGGGTTCGCCGGTGTTGATGGGTTCCCAAATAAACGTCCCTTTTAGCTTATTGCCGGGCAGGCTAAATGCCACATCATTTACTTCCTGTTTCTTTTGGGTGTATTCGGCTACAATAACATCTTGTTTATACCGGGTGGTTAGGTCGGCTAAATTGGCTTTTAAACTATCAATAGGACCATGCCATCTTGGGTAGTACGATTCGCCTATGATATCAAACTTTACGCCGCGTTTGATCATGTTATCCAAAAAATACCGCGATTGGGCGTTTTCGCCACCACAAGCTATATGCAACACAACCTTGATAGATTTATCTGCAGACCTAACCCCTTCAATACCGGCTTTAAAAAATGAAGCCAGCGTATCTAAATGTTTTGTGGTTCCATCGGGCCATAACATGCCGTGGTCTATTTCATTGCCTACCTGAACCATATCCGGCAGTGTCCCCTGTTTTTTTAATGCCAGTAAGGTGTTTTTTGTGAAGGCCCTTAATGAATCCTGCAATTGCTGGTAATTTGCCCCTCTCCAGGCCGATGGTTTATGTTGTTTGCCGGGGTCGGCCCAGTTATCGCTATAATGAAAATCGAGTAAAAAACCCATGCCCGCTGCTTTGATGCGTAGTGCCATTTTTAGGGTATTATTCAAATCACAATAACCTTTTTTTGAGTAACCGCTATCGGCGCTGGGGTTGTTGAATATGCGTAACCTTATATAATTAAACCCACGGCCTTTCAATATCTGTATAACGTCCTTTTCCGTTCCGTTATCATAAAATTTACGTCCGGCATCTTCCAGCGATGGCAGGAAAGAAATATCGGCACCCAAAATTTTGTCGAACTTAACATGCCCGGGTTTCACTGGCACAGGTTTTAACCCAAAAAGGGAACACAATATAAACCCGCATAGCAACAGGCAAACGGAATAGGAAAGGTAGGTTAGCTTTTTATTTTTCATCTTAAATATTTTATTAGTTATCGTAAATCTTCAAAGGATAATGTTGTGGCAGCGGTTTGCAGTATTTTTATATTGATGGAGGCAGGCAGCAAGGTATCTGAAGATACAGCCAGCACCATATCACCAGGCTTACGGCTGGCCTGTATCACGGCATAGGCATGACCTTTAAATGCTTTACGGTCATTCAGTTTAAAAGAAGCATCGTCCTGTTGGTTACCATTGTCAACCCCCAGTAGTTTGCCTTGGCCCGTTACGGTAAAATGAAGCTGGTTGGCGGCATCGGGCACTACATTGCCTTTATCATCCAGTACATCTACCTTTATTAGCGCCACATCGCTGCCATCGGCATTTATAAAGCTACTATCTGCTGTTAAACGCAGTGCTGTAGGTTTGCCGGTGGTATGTATTTCATCTATTATAACCTGTTTGCCATTTTTGCGGCCTACGGCTTTAACAGTGCCCGGCTGATAAGCCACATCCCACGTAAGATGCAGGTCGGCAGTGGTGATATTTACGTAGGGTCTGACATACCTGTTCCATGCGCCCGAATTACCCTGGCGTGGAAACTCCTGCACTTTTACGCCATACGATTTCCCGTTAACAAAAAGCTCAACTGTATCGCAATTGGTATAGGCCAGTACGGGCATTATCTGTCCTTCGCGGCCGGCCCAGTTCCAGTTGGGCAACAGGTGCAGCACAGGTTGATCTGTCCATTGGCTTTGGTAAAAATAGTAGCCATCTTTCGGGTTATTGATCATATCAATTTCGCCCGATGAAGAGCCTTTGCCCGGCCATCGTGCTTCGCCGAGGTAGTCGATGCCTGTCCACATAAAATCGCCAATCACATTATCATGTACGGCTACATATTTCCATAATTGTTCGGCCCGTATCATACCGCCCAGGTAGTTTGGCCTTACCACGTTCATATCTTTACCTAAAGAATATTCGGGGGCATTTCTTACCGCGTCGTCTTCGGTACCAATCATCTTCCAGTTGGGGTGATCGGCATGGTCAATAGCGTAAAAAAGTTCGCGCCGTTCATGCCAGCGGTCAACATAGTTATAGCCTACAATATCCTCCGCTTCCATAAAGGCAAGTTTGGTAGCATGGTTATCAGCGGCAATATCATCATTGGCTGTTGTAACCGGCCTGGTGGGGTCTTCGCGGTGAAAGGTGGCTAACAGGTTTTTGATCAGTTCAACGCCTTTATCATTGGTTTGGTCGGGAATCTCGTTACCGGCGCTCCATAATACTACCGATGGATGATTGCGGTCACGATGAATTTGGTCTGTCACATCAATCTGCGCCCATTCATCAAAATACAGGTGATAATCGTTTTTCACTTTACCGCTTTCCCAAACATCAAAAGCTTCATCCATTACCAGGAAACCCATTTTATCACATAGGTCTAAAAACTCGGGCGCAGGCGGGTTGTGCGAGGTGCGTATAGCATTGCAACCCATTTGCTTTAAAAGCTTTAACCTTTGCTCCCATATTTTAATGGGAACTGCCGCCCCAACGCAACCACCATCGTGGTGCAGGCATACGCCGTTCATTTTTATCCTTGTGTCGTTCAGCATAAAACCGTTTGTGGCGCTGTATTCCAGTTTGCGGATACCGAATGTGCTTTGAAACTCGTCGATAATTTTATTGCCCGCTTTAATGGTAGAATGCAGCGTATAAAGGTGCGGCGCATTTACCGACCATAGTGCAGGCGAAGTAACAGCTACCAGTTGCGTAAACTCGTCATTTGCTTTGCCAGCTAAGGAAACCGGAAGGGTATTAACAGCCACTTCATGGCCATTTTCATCAGTTATAGTGGATGTTAAAGTTGTATTGCTGATAGCCACCCCATTATTTTCGATTTTAGTTTTTATAGATACGGTTGCTGAGGCAGTTGTAACTTCGGGCGTGGTAACATAGGTGCCCCATTGTGCAATATGCAAGGCATTGGTTATGTTGAGCCATACATGCCGGTATATCCCCGAACCTGAATACCACCTGGAATTGGGCTGATTTGAGTTATCGACCTTTACCGCAAGCGTATTTTTACCGGATGTTAAATAAGGGGTGAGATCATAAACAAAGCTGATATACCCGTTGGGGCGTTTACCCAGCGGGTGGCC
>Ga0206890_1289_pt1 | contig 12607 bp, 10 predicted proteins | sample Alteio_BWOrgHeat_58_FD_152960 | JGI IMG/M metagenome (GOLD analysis project Ga0206890, IMG submission 152960) | Enriched cells from forest soil in Barre Woods Harvard Forest LTER site, Petersham, Massachusetts, United States - Alteio_BWOrgHeat_Nextera6 ... | reverse complement strand
AAAAGTACGGAATTTTAAGGTTAATTTTAAAACAAGTAGCTTATTTATAAGTGTTTTTGTTTGTAACGCGATTTTTTGTTCCATAGGAACATTTGGTTGGTAGAAAATATTAGTTTCATACATTTCGTTCCATCGGAACGATTGGTGTTTTGTGTAAATTGCCACAATATAATGATGATCAATGGCAAATAGCTATACACAGATTCATATTCAATTTGTATTCGCCGTAAAATACAGAGCCGCCCTTATTGACAATAACTGGAAAGAAAGGCTACATCAATACATAACAGGCATTTTTCAGCAGAATAAACATAAAATGCTTCAAATAAACAGCATGCCAGACCATATTCATATTTTTATCGGAATGTGCCCAGATCAATCAGTCTCTTCATTAATACAAAATGTAAAGACAGAAAGTAGTAAATGGATTAAAACACAAAATTTATGCCCTGCCCCCTTTGCCTGGCAGGAAGGCTATGGCGCATTTTCTTATTCAAAAAGCCAGGTACCCGATGTGGTAAGATATATTCAAAACCAGGAAACGCGTCATAGTAACGAAACATTCTTGGATGAATATAAAAAGCTTTTGACTGCTTTCGAAATTGAATGGGATGAAAAATACATCTTTAAAAACCTGGAATTGCGCTTATACCATGCGTTCCTACGGAACGCTGACAATTACTTTAATTTATTCTACCAACCAAATGTGCCTAACGGCACAACCTGGATCGCTAAAAATATCCCGAAAAGTTTTAATTCATTTGTTCTCCATAATTAAATAATCATCGAAAACTTTAAGCAAAAGCTATATATTGGCGCAATGAAAAAAGAAGTAAAGCGCCCTGTATATTTAATACTGATCGCCATCATACTGTTTTCGGCATCCATGTCTGTTCCGCAGTTATATAACTCCAAATGGCGGGACCCGGTGCAGGGCGGTGCGGCAGGTTTAGCAATTGCCGCATTACTGGGCACGCTCCCTATATTTTTGAGGAAAGATAAGAACAAAGTGAAATAGGGATTTCCGGCAATCGCACGCCGGCGATGACTCACCCGACCGCTCCGCCAATAGGCGGATGGGTCGCCCTCTCTTTGCTGCGCGCAAAGAGGGCTGGGGAAAGGTGGTTTAGAAGAAAATCAATCTTTAATTTGTGAAACCCATTATTATATTTGTGTTATGAAAAATCATTTAATGAGGGCGGTAGTTTTTATCGTTTTAGGCGTAGCGCTGTTTACGGTAAGCACACTGTCAAAAGACACCATCGTTGAAAAATGGAGCAGCTTTTTACTTGGCTTTTCGTTCCCGCTATTTGTTGGCGGTATCATTTCATTAGTACAGCACTTTAAAAAGGTAAAAGCTGCCCAAGTCAGCAACTAAAAAATAGCGCGGTTGGCTCCGCCGTCAACCTGTATGGTTGTGCCCGAGATATAGGAAGCTTGTTCAGAAGCTAAAAATGCCACTAGCGCCGCCAGTTCTTCGGGCTTGCCAATGCGCCCTAAGGGGATATTCTTCGTTTTCTCCTGCATCACTTTTTCGGGGTCGGCATCTTTGGGGAAAGTATGTTTTATGCGGTCGGTTAGTATTAAGCCCGGCGCTACATTGTTAACGGTGATATTATAAGGCCCAAACTCATCGGCCATTAATTTTGCCATGCCCACCACGCCCATACGCATACTGGTTGATAACACCGAATTTGCCAATACCGCTTTTACCGAACCACTAATGATATTGATAATGCGCCCGCTGGCGGTTTGCTTTAAATAGGGTAATACCAGCCTGCTGGTACGCGCCATGCTAAGCAGGTTTAGCTCAAACGCCTTTTGCCATTGGGTATCATCAAAATTTTCAAATTTATCAAAGGGCGGCCCGCCTGCGTTGTTCAACAGGATATCTATACGGCCAAAGGTACCTGCTGCTTTTTTAATGAAGTTTTCAATTTCTTCGCCATTGGATACATCAACGGGAATCGCAACAACGGCATTGCCGGTAAGTTGCTGTATTTGGGCAGCGGTTTTATCCAGTTCCGCTTTATCGCGCGAGCCTATGATCACTTTGGCGCCTTCAGTGGATAGGGTGGTGGCTATAGCCTTGCCCAAGCCTTTACTGGCAGCCAATACAATAGCTACTTTGTTATTGAGTTTTAAATCCATGGTGATATGCTAAGATAGTAAGGAGAATCAAGAGTCAAGAACCAAGAGGCAAGAAAACAGTAATATCGGTATTAATTCTTCAATTTAAGAATGTGCGAAGTACCCTGTTGAAGATGAGTCTTCCGAACTGCATTTAGCTCAATGCATTGGCCGGCGAGGACTCACCCCGCCGACGCTACGCTGGGCAACCCTCTCTTCGCTGCGCGCAAAGAGGGTTGGGCAACGGTTTTTCAATGCAAATTAATATCCGGGAAACCCGGATCAACAATATGCGAAAGATGGTGCGCCAATAGTATAGGACTGGGGCCGGCATTAGCATCGCGGTTGGTGAGCAGTATCACGGATATGCCCGAGGTTAGGTCCCTGATATAAACGGTACCTGTGTAGCCCGCGTGTTCGGCAACATGCCTGGGGCCTTTGTTGTACAATTGCCAGCCCAGGCCGTAAGCGTATTGGCCGTCGTTATTGTCAGAGAACACGCGGTAGGGCGCGGTAGCTTCCTTTAATACCGCAGGCGTGATCACATCTCCCCGTACCAATGATTGCTCATACAGTATCATATCATCAATAGTTGACATTACCCCGAAATGCGGCGTAAGCTCAAATTGCCATTGCCTGCGGTTATGCTTGTAATTACCGTTCTTGTCCACAATATAGCCCTCGGCCCGGTTAGGTATAATATCATTCTGACTTAAAAACCGCGTATGTTTCATACCAATCGGTTTAAATATCCTGTCGATCATCAGCGTATCAAAATTGCGACCGGTAGCTTTCTCTAACGCGTAGCCCGCTAAAAAGTAGCCTTCATCGCTGTACTTCCAGTGCAGACCGGGGGCAGATAGCATGGGGGTTTCCATAGCGCCTTTTAGCATCAGTTCCCTGCTATAATTGAGCAGGTAGGAACCATCGGTTTTAGGCTCAAAAGCCAGGGCCAGGCCGGCCATGTGGCCCAATAACTGCCTTATAGTAATAGGTTCCCAGCCTTTGGGCGCGTTGGGGATGTATTTTACCAGCTTATCATCTAAGGAAATTTTGCCTTCATGCGCCAGCGTAATGATGAGCGCCGATGTAAACTGCTTGGTTAACGAGGCCAGCTCAAAAACCGTATTGCGCGTAACAGGTGTGCCCAGCTCCAGGTTTGATACTCCGTAGGTTTGCACATACATTACCTTGCCGTTTTTTACCACCGCCACCGCCACGCCCGGCGCTTTGGCCGACTTCATAAAATGGCGGATGGCCGTATCAATTTTATAGTTAAGTAGTTTTTGCTGGGCATTTGCCGTAACAGCAGCAGCCAATAAAAATAACAACAGGCGCAGGTTTTTCATTAAGGTGTGGTTTTATGTTTGTTGAGGAACAAGATAAACCAATAGTTTTAAAATGGCAAAATAAAGTACGAGGGTTAAAAGCAATGGCCACGTGCGATTCCCTCCCCTGGGAGAGCGGAGGGAGGGGTTTCTACACCATTCAGGTCTTCGAACGGTATTTAATTGTAAATAAGAACATCCGACCGCTCATAGCCGCGGGGGCTTAGTCACTTTCCCTTAGATGGAAAGTAACCAAAGATCAAGTCAGTAGAAAGGCTTCTTGCGCTCTCGGCCTTATGCGCTGCAGACCAGTCAAAACCGGGGCTGGAAACAATTGCCCCGCCTTATGCGCTTGTTGCCTGCGCACTTGCACATGGCTTGCCCTTCTGCAAATATTTCCTATGCCCTGCAGCCGCACCGGACCTGCCTGATTTTGCCTGGCCCCGGGCCGAAGCTGTTCTACTGACGGGTTATCAATAACTACCCTAACCGATTTTTAATTGCCATTGGTTTACGCTATGCAAGCACCGGCCCCGTTCGATCCCCTCCCCTGGGAGGAGCAGGGAGGAGTTTAGTCCGCTATGCATTTTCGCTAAACCCAAGGGAGGGAATTAATAATCATCCTCACAATCACTCAAACCGTATCCAGTCAATAGCTGCGGAGTTTGTGCTTTTAAGGATAATGAAAAGATCGTGTTTACCTGCCGGTATTTTTAACAGGTTTGATTTGGTTATCCGCCAGTCGCTGCTTTTGGCTACTTTGGCGGTGCCGATGAGTGTGCCGCCTGGTTTGTCGAGCCGGATCTCTACGACTGACCCTTGTGCGGAGGTACCCATGATGTCAACCGCTTTCAGCTTATTACGCCCAAAGTCAACCGCGTTATACCGTATCCAGGCGCCTTTGTCATTAAACATGGTTTTCCAGCCTTTCATACGGTTTGTCGTGTCTATATAATCAACGGCTATGCCTTGTTTGCTGATGTCGCTGTAGCGGTCAATCTGTATTTCTTTGTTGGCCCGGGTAATGCCTGCGCCACGCAACGTGGGCACAACTTCGCGGATAGTGCCGTCTTCGTTAAAAAAAAGACTGTCGGCCATTACCGACCGGTTTTTATCAAAATTGGGCGAAAGGTCATTGCGGTGATAAAACAGGTACCATTGCCCTTTAAATGCCAATATCGAATGATGGTTAGTCCAGCAGTTTGGCGTTTCCTTCATAATTACCCCGGCAAACTTAAAGGGCCCCATCGGGTTATTTCCCATGGCATACTCCAGCCGTTCGGTTTTATTGGCTACGTGCGGGTAGGTTAAATAATAAATGCCGTTGCGCTCAAACATATACGGCCCTTCTTTAAGGCCTTTATCGGGCAGGTCGCCCAAAATTTGAGGTTCCGAGGCAAGCTCCAGCATATTATCTTTCAGTTTCGCCGCGTAAATATTGCCCTGCGCCCAATACAGGTAGGCCTGGCCGTCTTTGTCGATAATTACATTCGGGTCAATACCGTGTACCCCTTTAATTGGTTCGGGTTGGGGAACAAAAGGCCCGTAAGGTTTATCAGCCACGGCTACCCCTACGGCAAACCCTCTTCCGTAGGCGGCCTTTAGCTGGGCCGGAAAATAAAAGTAATACTTCCCATTGCGGTCTATACAATCAGGCGCCCACATGGCGTAAGCGTTTGAATCCACCCAGTTTACCTTGTTTTGGCTTACAATTACGCCATGATCTGTCCAATCCGTTAAATTGGGCGACGAAAAAACATGGTAATCGGCCATATTAAACCAACCTGCACGACCATGGCCTTTGGTCGCCACAATATCATGCGAAGGATATAGATATATCTTGTCCCCAAAAACACGCGCCGACGGGTCAGCAGTAAACTGGTTTGTTATCAGCGGGTTTTGCGCCATAGCGCTATTGGCAAGCAATAGCATTGCCCCGGCAAGCAGCATGTTTTTAAAGTGTTTCATAACTTAATTTAACCCCTAAGGGGTACTCCACACAAAGTAAATGTTTTTTTGAATAGGTTGTTGCAATCGATTGCGGAAAAGGTAACTTTTTCACTATCCACACGAGTTAAAAATAATAAGACCATTTATGCCAAGATGTAACTACCATACAATAAGACGGCCTTCACACCACACGAATTACGATAACAGGAATACGAATAGGTGTATCTACCATACAAAAAGATGGCTTTCACACCCTATTTAACATCATAAACTATCTAAGTTGTGGTGTCCCTACCATACAAAAAGATGGCTTTCACACCACAAACTTTTTGACAAACAACCACCCGAAAGGTGTCCCTACCATACAAAAAGATGGCTTTCACACCTTAGGAGCTCAGGTTTACGGCATTATACAGGGTGTCCCTACCATACAAAAAGATGGCTTTCACACCATTATGACACCAGCAATCAGTCGGCTAAGAGGTGTCCCTACCATACAAAAAGATGGCTTTCACACCTATGCGTTCCTCATTACGCACCGAAAATGAGGTGTCCCTACCATACAAAAAGATGGCTTTCACACCTTACAAAAACGGTTAACAACGTAGCGACTGGGTGTCCCTACCATACAAAAAGATGGCTTTCACACCCAGCACAAGTTTCAGTATGGTATCGAACCCGGTGTCCCTACCATACAAAAAGATGGCTTTCACACCAACGGCGGCTTCGCAAACAAATCTTTTAAGGGTGTCCCTACCATACAAAAAGATGGCTTTCACACCAAGGATAAACTCGTATATCGAATGCTTCGAGGTGTCCCTACCATACAAAAAGATGGCTTTCACACCCTGAATGGGCACCACTAAGACGGACAATAGGGTGTCCCTACCATACAAAAAGATGGCTTTCACACCCTGAAAGGTGTAATATTAAAATGTTTTTATGGTGTCCCTACCATACAAAAAGATGGCTTTCACACCCGCAATTGCAGTAATTATAATTGAACTTTAGGTGTCCCTACCATACAAAAAGATGGCTTTCACACCCTTTAACTATCCCGGATATGGTGGTTACAGGGTGTCCCTACCATACAAAAAGATGGCTTTCACACCCAAGTGGAAGCTGGACATCGTTAGGGGGCAGGTGTCCCTACCATACAAAAAGATGGCTTTCACACCATGGTTGCCAGAAACCATGATACCACAAAAGGTGTCCCTACCATACAAAAAGATGGCTTTCACACCCATGAAATACATTAGTCATTAATAACCAAAGACTTATTTAATCCATTGGTTGCTAAATATTCTTAAATTATTTACTTTTCTATCCGGCTTATAATTTAATTGCCTTCCTTAGGCAAGTAAGCTGACCGATCCTTCTTAGCATGCAAATCTTCTGTTATTTGAAGTATCTCCCTTGTAGTTTCTCCTTTTCGGGTAAGCCATGAAAAACTGCCATTGGTGGATATAGGAATATCATTATGAAAAATGACGTTGCGATAGTCATTAATAATTTCCGAATCAGTTTGTGCGGCCAACTCCAAAATACTTAAAAAACTGCAATGATATTTATCATCTTCCTGCTTCTTAGGCCTGTTTTCAAACTTCTCTTTTAGCCATGTGTGAAATTTATTTTTATCGCCTTCGAAATTTACATCAAGTGCCTTTTGCAAAACATTTTTCTCAAATGTCAGCATATAATCGCCCAATTTTTGACCAGTACGCCGCACAAGGTCAATTTCGTTTCGTAGTAATTGGAAAGGAATAGGATTACCTTTTGTGCCATCCGGCAATGCTTTTCCTTCAAATTGATTTATTGACAATGTATTTAAATCATCTTCCCAAAGGTCATGCTCATCATTGCAACGTTTTTTAAAATGGACGGCTGCCTTACGCAAGCGGCTTTTTTCGGTCATAAACATCATATTGTCCAACTGGTGCATTAGCACTTCTGTATATAATGGCTCCGAAACCGGATCATCAGGACCGCCATTTATAAGAGGTAAAGGGATAGACAAAGCGTTCATCTTTTCAAGTTGGACAGTCTTTTCTTTTTCCACCATCTCACTCATTATTTTTGTGAAATCATTGTTTTTCAAATAACGCTGCGCCATCCACCAAAGTAATATATCCTCTGTATGCGTGGTATTGATTAAACCTTTTAAAATATGCACCTGTTTTTGCTGATTTATGGCCGGGTACAGGTATTCAACCATTTCTGCCTTATAAAATTCTTTGCGCAGAACATTACCCAATTGTTTGTTTTTCCGGAGATCAGAAAATAAATTGAGTGCTGGTCGTTGTTGAACTTTATTGCCATCCTTGTTAACCACGATTGACAATTTTCGTCCCGCTGTATATTCATCTGGAAAAAGCCCCTTGACAACAAGCATAGGGTGTATGGAAAAAGGCTGCACCTGTAATGTCTTTTGATGTTTGCCTTTTAATATTTCCTGATCTTCTGGTTTTAGGAAGTCAGGCGGTATTGATATTCCGAATTTTCGGCACAAGGCAGGCAGATCTTTTTTTAACAATTGTGATGGTAACGTTAACAAGTTATCAAAAAACAATTCGCGATTGTTAAAGACCAGTTCCATTAAATTGTCCAGGCTTTGAGCATCGTTTAAAAGTGTCCTTATTTCATTTGGTATTGGAGGTTGCCTTGTTCCTAATTTAAAAAGCTTCTCAAAAAGATAATCAAAAGTAATTTGTTGACCGGGTTTCTTTGCTTTAAGGTGCAAACTATAATGGCATATGCTCATTTGATTATATTCATTTGCTCTTAAAAACTTACCGTCTGGTCTTTTTTCGCTCGACCATTCAAACAATCGATAAGCACCCATCACCATTTTGTTTTTAACCGCGCGGCTAATATATTGCCTGTTTGCCAGGGCATTTTTCCACTCATTTTTTATAAAGGCAAACCTGTTAACCAATAATTTTTTTAGTTTATCCTGGTCGTTAAAGGCCGGTTGAAGATAGTTGGATACAAAAGGTTTTTCCAGCAGTGCATACTCTTCTTTGTCGTCAAAATAACCCTTGCTTTCCAATTTCTTTAGGTCATCGACAAGGGAATGGAAAAATTGCTGTAGTACAGTTGCATATTTTGTCTCGTTCTTTTGAATATACGCTGCTAAATATCGCATGGCATTAGGGCCTAAAGCAAACTGATAAAATTTGTTATGATTTTTAACTACATTTTCATCTTTCAGTACTGCCACATAAATATGGCCATTTTCAAGTGTTAGGCGGTAATCCTCATTCGGTGGTATTGCCGATGCTTTAAAATAATCTTTTATTTTTACTAAACCATTTTTGTCTTCCTCTTTTATCTGCATAAACCGCTCCATACCCCAGTACCAGTTATCGCCTGCAAAATCCATCAGGTATTTTGCAGTATAAAATACAAATCGGTTGCCTTTCCTGAATTTTTGGTTGGTTCGCAAAACATAATCCTGTTGATATACCTGGATGGGTTCGGGTTCAATTTCTAATTTTTCATTTCCTTTTTTGTCTATAATTGACACCCAATTCTTATCATTTGGCCGTATATAATTTGCCAACAGCGTACTATCTTTTTCGGGATTGCCTTTTTCAAGGGCCTCAAAAAAGATAATACCCAACTCGGTAACCTTGCGCCCGCCGCGCAGGTATTGATTTTCCTTTGTAAGCAAATAGACTTGTTCGTCATCTGTTCTTTCAGCTATCGGCTTAATTAAAATATCATATAGCGTTGTCCTATTATTGGCCTGTTTCTTTAATTCAATGGCTAATATTGCAAGAGGTGCTGGCAAATCAACCATGTTGTGGTGTAAGGTTTGCAACAATACCAGCCTATGTAATGCCTCAAAATTAATATGAAAACTAAAGCCAGACAATTCATCATAAGTAAAGGCAATTGTGCCGGTACTGTGCTTATCTTCCTGTTCTTTTTTCAAGGTTTCTGCATCTTCCTCCAACTCTAACGATGCTTTTATTTTTCGGTCGATGAGGGTAAATTTTAATTCTGGAAGTATATTTTTACTTTCGATATAATCTTTTAGTTGTTCTACATTTTTAATCAGTTCATTATTATTATCAAACAAAGGCATAGCATCATTGCTTCCCCAGTAATCAGGATAATCCATTAAATAGGAAATCAGTTTAAAGGCGGTACGTGCTTTAAATACATTCTGTCTTACTTCGGGGGCAAGGGTATCTATAAAACGATCTTCATGATTAAAGTCGGTAATGGCGGCACCATCCCGATTACAGTAAAAAGTATATAACAGCCGTTTTATTTTAAATTGCGGCATATCCGCGCGTTTGTAACCGGTTCGCTGTTGCAAAAACTGATTCATCTGGCCGGTCGTCAGAAAGAAACTAAGGAAAAAGATACGCCCCTCTATTGTAATGAAATTTTTCGCATCCCCCCCGAAGCCAATCGGGTTGAATAATTTAGACTCTTTTTCATAATTCTTCTGCTTTAAAAATTGATAATCGGAAACAGCACCGGGGAAATCAACAGATAACTGAACTAAAGCTTCGTTATACTTTTGTTCCACAAATCTTTTCAATTCATCTGAAAAAACAAGCACACTGTTATCATGCCATATATGAGAATGATAATTACGGATTTCTTCAACTTTTTTTATAAGTTGCGTTATGATCCTATCATCTTGTTGGGTTAGCTCATATCCATTAGTGTTTTTGCTCAGAAAGTGGGCTTTCCAAAAATATTCCGCCCAAAAAGCATTTTGTTGAGATTGGGTTTTGTTTTGTAATTGCGTTTTTACTTTTTCAACATTTTCAAAGGCTATATTATAAAAAATAGTAAAATCCGCTGTTTTAGTACTTTCTTTATCGGTGTTTGTAATTTTAGTGCCGCCACCAGTAAAAAAATCGTATTCTGAAGAAGGTCGTCTACCAGTTCTTGTACCTGGTGAAAACCTATTGGGTTTTGAGCTTTTTCCTTTAAAATGCTGCTGTGGTTTGGCTTTTCGTTGTGGGTAATCCATGATTAAAAGATTTTAGGTTATAAATTATTATTGTAATTCAAGATATATTTCACCATTGCTAAAGCGCTCGTGGTTAAAATAATAACCTTTCAGTGTATGACTTTTAGGATTAAACGTAAGCACACATACTCCGTCATGATTTGTTAAGCCATGTTTTGCATTATCGGGGTGTAATTGACTGCCCTTACTTGAAAAAAAATACCGTATATCAAAATCGCCATTTTCCTTTTTTTTAATTTCTTCCCAAAAGCTTGCAAAATGCGAAGAGCGGTTAGTGCATTCTTTATCAGTATAGAAATTGCCTTCAATTTTTATGGCGTTGATATTTTGTATGATCTGCATCTTGCAAAATAACTCTATGTGTGGTTTTGATAAATCATCTTCGATATGATACGATGAGATTACTTTTCCAACATATTTGCCCCTTATATCACAAACCCCTAATAATTTAAGAACCCATTTCCACATGCAGTTTTTATTGATGTAGGTAAAAACTGCTAATACCGTTGAATAACTAAAGAAAATACATAGTATTTCGTCCCATAATCCAAATGTTTTATGCTCCCAGATAGTTCCCCATAATACTTTGAACCCGAAATTAAGGGCTACAATTACGCATAACAAAATCGCTAATATAGTTGGAGGGTAGTTTTTGAACGTAAGTTTATCCATGATAGGTTAGGTTTATAAGTAATATTTAACTAAGATAGAGAATTAAAAAAGATTATTTTATATGTAATCCTTTGAATCAGATCTCTTTAAATTGGCGTTAGGGATGGCAGCGGATACCGGCCCCGAGCCTAATGCCTTGCAGGTGTATGAGCGTACAGCCCGGCCCGCAGGGAACGCCCCAAACATTCACCCTGCCTGTGGTACTACATTACAACATAACGTGTTAGCGATTAAAGGAGGCCGGAAGCCGTTAAGCATGCACAGAAGGTGTGGCTCTAGCATTTTAAGGCAACTTGAGGTGCAGTTAAGGCAGCATGAGGCAGCATTAAAATGATGTTGTAAGGCCTTGAAACATTGCACCAGGTTTTTCTTTAATTGTAAACCTATTGCAGGACTATCATTAATTATATACTGTAAACTAAAATCCGGACAAGACCAAGTGTCAACTAAAATCAGGACGAGTCAGTGTTCCAGGCGTTCCAAGTGTTCCACTTCATGGTTGGAACACCTGCATTATGAGCAAGCAAATCATCAATCAGCCTCAGCAGTCTGATAAGGTATAGTAAACAGAATAGTACACCCTTTGCCGGCGTCACTTTCTACCCGGATGTTGCCGCCCTGCAAGGTCACTAACTGCTGGCAAAGGTATAAGCCCAGGCCCGTGCCCGCTTTTACCTGGCTGCCGCCGGCCTGGTAGTAACGGGTAAATAAACCGGCCTGCTGCTCTTTGGGGATACCTATGCCGGTATCCTGTATGCTTACCTCCAGTACGGCGCTTTGTTCATTTACCGTATTTAAAACCGCTGTTACGGCTACGCTGCCTTCGTCGGTGTATTTAATAGCGTTGCTTAACAGGTTGGTCAACACCTGCTTCAGTTTAAAGGTATCGCCGGTTACCATGCTTTCTTCATTGCCGGTAAACGCGGCGGTTAATATAATGCCTTTCTTTTCGGCCATAAAGTGCATGCTGTCCACGGCTTCCTTCAGTACCCTAAACGGTTGAAAAGTAACCCGCAGCAACATGCCGCCCTGTTGGTGTTCCAGCTTGCCAACGTCGAGAATATTGTTAACCGTTTCTATTAGCATGGTGGACGAAAGATTAATAGATGCCACCTTTTTTTCCTGGTCGGGCGAAAGCGTGGTTTTGTTGAGCATATAAATGGCGCCGGTAATGGCCGTAAGCGGGTTGCGTATCTCGTGGCTCATGGTAGCCAGTATCTCTGATTTTTGCCCGGCCAACGCCACCGCCCGTTCGTTTTCCATCAAATAGTTTTGCTCGGCATCTGCAGCCTTGCGGATATAGACGATGAGCAGCACAATAAAGATCAGGATGAGCGTAATGGCTACACCGATAAAATGATCCATATCTGCCGTGGTCGACTGGTATTGCTGTAATATCTCGTTCCGTCCTTTTTCCCAGGCGGCCTGGTTAATGTCTTTTAACTGTTGCAGTAGCTGGTGAAGCTGTGCCAGCAGGTTAAGGTTGGCGGTAATTAATTGTTCGTTTGAGAGCAGCACATAGGCATTTTGC
>Ga0206890_1302_pt1 | contig 12657 bp, 12 predicted proteins | sample Alteio_BWOrgHeat_58_FD_152960 | JGI IMG/M metagenome (GOLD analysis project Ga0206890, IMG submission 152960) | Enriched cells from forest soil in Barre Woods Harvard Forest LTER site, Petersham, Massachusetts, United States - Alteio_BWOrgHeat_Nextera6 ... | reverse complement strand
TGGTCTGCGCAAGTATGTTTGCACAAAACACTTTTGTAAAAAATAAACAGGCTAATATGAAAATATATTTTTTCATATCTAAAATTGCAAGAAAAACAGTTTCTAAAAACTGATCTAGTCAAAATTAATATTTATTATCGGTAATTGCAATATTTTTCCGCACTCGTCCGGCTAATCGGGCATAAGGATTGCCCTATCAGAACAATGCCCGGCAGTGAGATGTTTCATGCTATGACGGCGTTTCGTTAGCATTTTACTCTTTTTACATTAAGTTTGTTCCCTGTATGGATAAAAAAATAGCTTTATTAAAACATAAGACAGAGCAGGCGCTGAAGGGTGGGGGAGACAAGCGTATAGAAGATCAGCATAAAAAAGGAAAACTGACCGCACGTGAACGCCTGCAGTTGTTGTTGGATGAAGGTTCTTTTGAAGAAATAGGAAAGCTGGTCACGCACCGTAGCAAGGACTTCGGGATGGAGAAAGAGATATACCCGGGGGATGGTGTGGTAACGGGATACGGAACAATTAATGGCCGGCTTACCTATGTGTTTTCGCAGGATTTTACCGTTTTTGGCGGCAGCCTTTCAGAAACGCATGCGGAGAAGATCGTGAAAATAATGGACCTGGCGATACAAAATGGCGCGCCGGTAATAGGCCTCAATGACAGCGGCGGGGCAAGAATACAGGAAGGCGTGGTATCGCTGGGCGGCTATGCAGATATATTTTATCGCAACGTAAGGTCATCGGGAGTGGTGCCGCAAATTTCCGCTATTATGGGCCCGTGCGCGGGTGGCGCGGTTTATTCGCCGGCCATCACTGATTTTATTTTGATGGTGGAGCATACCTCCTATATGTTTGTTACCGGGCCAAATGTGGTAAAGACGGTAACGCACGAAAATGTAACGAGTGAAGAACTGGGCGGCGCGCATACCCATGCAACAAAGTCGGGCGTCACGCATTTTGCGTGTGCCAATGAGGTGGAATGTATAGAGCAGGTAAAAAAACTGCTCAGCTACATGCCGCAAAATTGTGAAGAAGATGCACCTGTTTATCCTTATGAAGTAACCGACGAAACACGGGTAAAACTAAACGGGATAATACCTGCAAATCCCAACCAGCCCTATGACATAAAAGAAGTAATAGAGGAGCTGGCAGATGTTGATTCTTTCCTGGAGGTACATAAAGACTATGCGGAAAATATAGTAGTGGGCTTTGGCCGGATTGGTGGCCGCAGCATAGGTATTGTGGCTAACCAGCCCGCATACCTTGCCGGTGTGCTGGACATTAATTCGAGTAAAAAAGGAGCGCGCTTCGTGCGCTTTTGCGATGCATTTAATATTCCGCTGTTAGTGGTAGTGGATGTGCCGGGTTTCCTGCCGGGAACAGACCAGGAATGGAATGGAATTATTGTTAATGGTGCAAAGTTGCTGTATGCGCTGAGCGAAGCAACCGTACCCAAAATTACCGTGATCACGCGCAAGGCATATGGTGGTGCTTATGATGTGATGAACTCCAAACACATAGGCGCCGACCTTAATTATGCATGGCCCACCGCAGAGATAGCAGTGATGGGAGCCAAGGGCGCGGCGGAGATCATCTTCAAAAAGGAAATATCGGAGGCAAAAGACCGTGATGCGAAACTGAAGGAAAAAGAAGTGGAGTACATAGATAAATTTGCTAATCCTTACGGGGCAGCGGCAAGGGGGTTTATAGATGAAGTAATATTGCCCGAAGAAACGCGGACCAAACTGATAAGAGGCTTTAAAATGCTGGAAAATAAGGTAGCCTCAATGCCTAAGCGAAAACATGGTAATATTCCGTTGTAACCTCCTGAAGTCTAAAGTCTAGTGCTTTGAGAATAAAACATTTAGCTACCGAACAAATATTAAACAAAATAAAAAACTCTAAAAAAGAACCAAATGCCGAGGCCCTTGATCAGGTATTCCTCTTTAGGGCCCGGGGTATCAATGTGCAGTAACCGTCAGTGATATGATTACTAAATAAAGGAAAACGAGAATATAAAAGGTGGCTTTCATAAAACAAGGGGTTTGAGAAAATGATAAAAAACCTTCAAAGTTTATTAAAGCAATTTCCATGCCATTTTTGATGATAGACGTCTATTATTGGGCTAATTGTCGTTTTGAGGGTGCCGGGCAGCGATGTAGTAACAACCGGTTAAAGAACGACATGGAAATTTATTCCGCCTTTCAGCACTATTTTTGAGCAGTGAAGATTGTTACCCGTTTTATTGACCTGTTTCTATATACAAGCCTGCTTACGGCATGCTGCGCTATGGGATTATGCATGGCTACGGAAAAGCTGGTAACTACGTCCGCACCCCCATTGTTTACGCATTTACATGTGTTGGTATTCGGGAGCACATTATTGGTTTACAACACGCCGCGTGTTTTACGGAAGAGCGCAAAAAGAAGCGGGCATCCTTATTTTCCCTGGTACATTTTATTTTTAACCGCTGGCATTGCAATGACGGGTTACGGCCTGGTATGGTTACCCTGGCCACTGGTCATTGGCTGCATCATCCTTGGTTCATTTGCGTTTGCTTACTCCTTTCCGCTGCTGCCATTTAAAGATAAAAAGCGACTCCGGGATTTCGGCTGGTTAAAAATATTAGTGCTCGCGGGTGTATGGACCATATCAACCTCTGTTTTGCCCATTCTTGCATCGGGCGGCAATATCACGGAGTATCCCTTTGAGATAATGGTGCGCTTTGCATTTATTTTTACGCTTTGTATCGTATTCGATATCAGGGATATGCAGGCAGACCTGCAAAATAATATTTACACACTGCCTCACAAAGTAGGCATCAGGAACAGCTACCGCCTTATAAAATTCACTTTGTTGCTGTTCGTCATACTAAGTATTGCTCAATACCTGCATTATCCATTTGAAAAAAGATTAGCCGGGGCATTAGCAACAGCAATAATTACCTGGATAGTAGTGGTATACTTAAGAAAACATCCATCCGAAAGAGCGTACCTCGGCCTGGCTGACGGCGTAATGCTGGTATATGCTGCACTGATATTAATTTATTAAAATTGTATTTATATGGCTGCATTACGAAACTCGCCCCAATTCCCAGGCGATCCGGATTACTACCATTTGGAATTTGCTTTTTGAATACTGTTATTTGGAATTTGCCCTCCTAGGGCTGCCATTTGGAATTTGCTCTATGAACACTGTTATTTGGAATTTGCCCTTCAAGGGCTGTTATTTGGAATTTGGCCTTTAAAATTTGAATTTTGCCGTTCCAACCTATGGGACATAAAAAACTCATCCGTTTCCGCGCGATTGATAATTATAGTAATGTACTGCAATATCCTGAAAATATGAAGGGCAATTGGAATGCTTTTTTTAAAAATGATCATCCAATCACCCTTGAGCTTGCGTGCGGCAAAGGAGAATACAGTGTGAACCTTGGGAGGGAAAATAAAAGCCGGAATTATATTGGCATTGATATTAAGGGCAACCGAATTTATAACGGGGCAAAAACAGCGCTAACAGAAGGGTTGAGTAATGTTGCTTTTTTGCGCGTCCAAATTGGGCAGATCACTAATTATTTTGCATACAACGAAGTGGATGAAATATGGATCATCTTCCCTGACCCTTTTCTTAAAAAAGCCAAAAACCGGCTCACGCATTCCCGGTTCCTGCGTGCATACCAGCAGATATTGAAACGGGGAGCCCGTATAAATTTAAAAACAGACTCAAGGGAGCTTTATGATTTTACGCTGGAAACCATAGAGGAAAACAAATGCACTATTCATGAACAGATAGCTGATATTTACGGGCAAGGCAAGGCAACCGGCCCCCTGGCTATACAGACGTTTTACGAAAAAAGCCACCTTGCGGAGGGCAGGACAATTTATTTTGTTTCATTTTCCCTGCCGGATACGCCTATAGCCGTGCCAGACCGGTTCCGCGACGATAAAGAGTCAGACCATGAGGAGGTAATTAATGAAAATATAATTGAGGCGGATCATTGGAAGAAGGAATAGACTACTATATTTTGCCAAACGGATTGCTGGTATTCACTGCGAAATATCTGCAGGAGCGGGGTTATTGTTGCGGCAATGGGTGCCTGCATTGCCCGTACGATTATATGAAAGTATCGGAGCCCCAACGCTCTATATTGCTACAAAAAAGGGAAGCCGATGAAGGAAGAAAAGAAAAATAAGGAAAGCATCTATGACGCCATTTATGATGTGGTGCGCTGTGTGCCAAAGGGCCGCATAACCAGTTATGGCGCGGTGGCCGCAGCTATAGGTGCAGCCTCAGGGGCGAGGGTGGTGGGTTACGCCATGAATATGAGCTTCGGTGTGAAACCAAAAGTACCTGCGCACCGGGTGGTGAACCGAAATGGCCTGCTCACCGGTAAGCACCATTTTTCGCCACCAGAGAAAATGCAGGAGTTGCTGGAGAAAGAAGGAGTCAAGATAAAAGATGATAAAGTCGTTGCCTTTGATGCTTTATTCTGGGACCCGATGAAGGAGTTGGCGATATAAGAAGATTGGAATAATTTTTGTTACTACTTAATAAAACGCGGCAGGCGCCGCAACTTATGTACCTTATTAGATCCTTTAAGAAATTTCAGAGACTTGGTTTATCATTATCGCTTCTCACACTTTTTGTTATTTCCTGCGGCCGGGAACACAAGAAGAAACCAAGCCCTTCGGGTTTTTCTGATGAAGTGTTTACTCAAGAGTTGCAAACCATTTTAAAGCCGGTCGATACATCGCATGTAGGTAAATTCAGGTCTGTGAGCGAGGACGTGAGATACGTTTATCAGTCAGACGATTACCAACCCATTTGGCTAAAAGAAAATTTTTCATCGAATGAGGCGGCCGGCAAACTGATAGCGGAACTGGAAGACATGCAGTGGGATGGCATCAATCCGGAGCGATATCATTTATCTGCGATTAAAAAATTGAAAGAGAAACTAGACACCACAAAAAACAACAGTATCAAAGATGCTGTTGCCTTCGACACAGGTATGACCCGCAGCTACCTTGCGGCAGCGCACGACCTTTTGATGGGCGAGATATTACCCAAAACGGTGGACTCGCTTTGGTATCATATCAACGACACAACCTGGAATGCGCCTCAACTGTTAGTCAACAGCAATGGAGTATATCCGCCATTAAATAATTTTCGTAGCACGGTGCCCACATACGCACTGCTGCGCAATGAATACCGGCGCTATGCTGATCTTGCACATGATAGCGCACTCAGCCAGGCCATTGATACCGTACAAGGCGGTTACCTGGCAGGGCATCCATCAGGTGAATTTCTGGAGCAGATAAATAAAGTAATAAGAACAGAGCTTCCCTGGGTTCAAACTGTGGATACTGACACTGTGAGCAAAGAAAAACAATTGCTGAATGCGTACCAGGTTTACTCAGGTGTACCCCATACGGGCAAATTTGACAGCACTACACTGGCAAGGCTCTCGACACCCCCGGCCAGTATCCTGAAAAAAATTGGTGCAAACATGGAGCGCATACGCTGGATGCAAAGGCAATTCGGGAGCCTGTACTTAATTGTAGATGTACCACTCATGGAGCTTTTTCTTAGGAGGAATGATTCAAATGCAATGCACATGCGCGTAGTCGTGGGCAAACCCGAACGCCAGACGCCATCGCTGTTTGCCACTATGGCCAATGTGGTCATCAATCCGCCCTGGGGTGTTCCAAGCACTATCCTTAAAAATGATGTGTTGCCCGGCGTTCAGAAAAGCGGGAAAAGTTATCTGAATAAAAAAGGAATAAAAGTGTATGACAGGGAAGGGCACAGAGTTATGGCGTCGGGAATCAATGCACATAACTACCGAAGATTCAAATACAAGCAGGATCCGGGGGATGATAATGCCCTGGGCTATGTGAAATTTAACCTGCCTAACCCCTGGGATATTTACCTGCACGATACCCCGCACCGTGCCGATTTTGTAAAAAACTACCGGGCGCTAAGCTCAGGTTGCATCCGCGTGCAGCAGCCGCAGGAGATGGCTGTGTACATATTATCAGAGATTGAAAAAAGGAACTTTACCCAGGGCAAGCTGGATACCATAATAGAAACAGAAAAAACCCGATGGGAATTCCTGAAAACCAAGATACCCGTGCACATAGCATACCTCACAGCATTTGAAGATACTACGGGCAAGCATATACAATTTGTCCGGGATATTTATCACCGGGATGATAAGCTGATTTCAGCGTTGAACTAAGTATTTTCTAAGTAATACGGAAGAAGCTCAAAAGAAATTCGTCGTTTCGCAGTGCAACACAGAAATCTCCCAGCTTTTGTACAATACGCGGCAATCTCCCATTCCGTCGCAGTGGCAGTAAATCTCTGATTTACGGACCCCGTTGCGGCCGATGTTCCGAACTGCATCTGGTGCCAAAGATATGAAGCCGATTTGCAATCGGAACTCACTCGGCAATGCCAAATCGGGCCCCAGGCTTATTAGTGTTCAAAAAATCTTAACTTTGAATAAAAAGAGGTTATGAATATCACTGAGGAAAAAGAAAAAATTATTCAGCTGATTAATAAAGAGCACGATGAGGCCGTAATATTTGCGGTAAAAGACCTGCTGGAAAGCGCACATGATATTACGTTTCCGATGAATGATGAGGCGCTGGAAAGAGAACTGGACATTTCAATCAAAGAAGCGGACAACGGTGAAGAACTGCCCTACGACGAAGTAGCTGCCAGGTTGAGGAAAAAGTACGCTGCATGAGTTATACCCTTAAGATCACTGCAAGGGCAGAAAAATCCTATGCCCAAAACCTGGATTATTTAGAAAAAGAATGGGGCCCGAAAGTTACACTACAGTTTATGGATCGCGTTGACAGTGTGCTGCAGGCTATCAGGCAAAATCCATATTTATATCCTCTTCACTCCCCATCCAAAAAAATTCGCAGATGTGTAATTCAAGGACGCATTATTATGTATTACCGCATATCGGGCACGACCGCGATAAGCATACTACTCTTTTGGAATACTTACCAAAACCCTGATAAATTAAAATTTTGAGTTTGCATTTTACTTATTTTTCCTACGCTGTTGCAGGTCTGCCATCAACTGACACAATTTTCCGCAACACCATTTTTTGAAACCCGCCACCACCAAGCTTTTCCGGCGAAAATAAAATTTTACTACCCGTACCAAAACGCAAAACTTTTTATACCGTCCTACATTTACCATTAAACAAAATCCCCAAACCCATGACTTTAAAATTACAAAAAAATGAAAAATGAAAATCATGGGCAAGATCCACGTAAAAACTTTCACTTTGCAAAAATGTAGGGAAATATGGGGGTGTGAGCAATCAGCGCCAATGTGTGTTAAATTTATCTAATTGCTAAAAAAAGTTAATAGATTTTTTATTTTCCTTTTCAACGTTATGATTTGTTAGGAAATGTTATGTTTTTATCACGCAATTTTTTATCATATTTTAAAAAATGCATTCATAACAATGAAAAAATCACTTTGTAATAAAATGTACAGCATTACTAAAAATGCCTTTCGCGCCCCAATAACCGGCTTTTTGTTTTTTCTACCATAACTTCAATAGATTTGGCATCCCAAAACAATAATAAGAGCGGATTCCTGTTTTTGTAGGGAATTCAGCCATTCTTTAAATATTAAAACAGTATATTTTTAATGAGTAATTTTATTAAGACAGTTATAGCAGCCCTGATCATGCTGCTTCCATTCACCATACTTGCACAAACCAAATTTACAGTAAGTGGCACCATAAAGGATAAGAAGACAGGGGAAGCGCTTATAGGGGCCACCGTAAAAGTGGCCGACAATCCAGCTTTAGGGGTGGCTACTAATGAATATGGTTTCTACTCGCTTACATTGCCTGCAGGGAGTTATAAACTGTCGGTCGACTATGTGGGTTATAAAACCCAGGAGCTATCCGTATCGCCCGATAAAAAAGGCGGCACGGATGTATCCATGGAGCCGGGGGCAACAGAGCTCAGTGCGGTAACGATAAGCGGCAAGACCAATAATATCACCTCCGCGCAGATGGGCATGGAAAAGCTTGACATTAAGGAGATCAATGCGGTGCCGGTAATATTCGGGGAAAGAGATGTGCTCAAAACCATACAATTACTGCCGGGCGTGCAGTCCGTAAGCGATGGCAACAGTGGCTTCTACGTGCGTGGCGGCGCGGCAGACCAGAACCTCATATTGCTGGACGATGCTGTGGTTTATAACCCCTCGCACTTGCTGGGCTTTTTCTCCACATTCAATTCCGATGCTATAAAAGATGTTACGCTCTATAAAGGTACAGCCCCTGCACAATTTGGCGGTCGGCTATCTTCTGTGCTGGATGTAAAAATGAACGACGGCAACGACCAAAGCTACCATGTAAGCGGGGGCATAGGCCTTATAGCCTCCAAGCTGGAAGTAGAGGGGCCGATTACAAAAGACGATGGCTCTTTTTTAATCACCGCCAGGCGCACTTATGCCGATATCTTCCTGAAGCTATCACCCGACACTACCACAAAGAAGAGCTCACTATACTTTTATGATCTGAATGCAAAGCTGAATTATAAACTGGGTAAGAAAGACCATATATACCTGTCCGGCTACTTCGGCCAGGACGAGCTGGGGCTGGGCGGCCTCTTTGGGCTCAACTATGGAAATGCCACCGGCACGTTTCGCTGGAACCACATTATCAATGATAAGCTGTTTTCCAACACTTCGGTTATTTACAGCGATTACGATTACAATATCGGCATCAATGCCGGGGGTATATCCGCAAATATATTGTCCATCATACGCGACTGGAGCCTGAAGCAGGAGTTTGAATATTTTTCTAACCCGAATAATTCTATCCGTTTTGGATTCAACGTTATTTACCATACTATAGAGCCCGGCAATATTACGGGTTCCGGTATTACCAATTCGACCCAGCCTTACAACCATAGCATCGAAACTGCGCTTTATATCACCGATAGCTGGAAAGCCAGCTCACGGCTCAACATCGATTACGGGCTGCGCCTGAGCACATTCTCAGTAATGGGCGGCGCTAATTTATATGATCTCAATCCAGATGGCACCATAAGAGATACCATCCATGATGGTTCGGGGCAGATAGAACAAACCTATGTGGTGCCCGAGCCGCGCATATCCGGCAGCTATTCGCTCAATGAAGTGTCCTCGCTGAAACTTGCCTATACGAGAAATTCGCAGTACATGCACCTGATTTCCAATTCTACCACTACCAACCCAACCGATAAATGGGTAGGCACTGACAACAACATAAAGCCGGAAGTAGCAGACCAGGGTACCCTGGGTTATTTCCGCAGTATTGATAACGATAAATTTGAGTTCAGTGCGGAGACCTATTTCAAGTACCTGCAAAACCAGATAGACTACCGCGATGGCGCCAATGTGCTCAACAATCAGCCCCTCGATCCCAAATTGTTATTTGGTGATGGCAGGGCGTATGGCATAGAGCTTTTCGTGAAGAAAAAAGTAGGCAGGTTTACCGGGTGGCTTGGGTACACGCTTTCCCGGTCAGAAATACAAATACTGGGCATCAATAGCAATAGCTGGTATGCATCTACACAAGATCATACACACAATCTTTCGGTTGTGGGTGTATACCAAATAAATAAAAAATGGACCGCTTCTGCCGATTTCGTTTTCTATACCGGTGGAGCAGTTACCTTCCCAAGCGGTAAGTATGATGTGAATGGCTATCCCGTATTTTTATACACCAGCAGAAACGGCTATCGTATGCCTGACTACAACCGGCTCGACATCAGCTTCACCAAACAACTAAAACCCCATAAGCATTATACTTCAGAGCTTGTGTACAGCCTGTATAATGCGTATGGGCGGGAAAACCCCTACATCATCAATTTCCAGCAGGATCCTAATGATGCCAGTAAAACGCAGGCAGTTCAATATTCTTTATTCCGCTGGGTGCCCTCTATATCCTACAACTTTAAATTCTGAGCCTCATGAGACTATATAAAATTTTGAAACTCGCCTGCATAATATTACTACCCGCAGTTTTCAGTGCCTGCCAGAAGGTGATCAATGTAAACCTCAATGCAACTGCTGCGCGTTATGATGTGCAGGGAAATGTTACCAACCAGCCGGGGCCATACCTTGTAACCATTACGAAGTCTGTAAATTTTAACCAGGACAATGTTTACCCAACGGTGAGCGGGGCAGTTGTAGTGATCACTGACGTAACGGCAAACCAGGCCGATACACTAACGGAGACTACCCCCGGCAATTACAAAACGCATGTCTTAACCGGAACCCCGGGCCATACTTACCAGTTGTACGTGAATGCAGCCAGCAATATTTTTACCGCTACCTCAACTATGCCGGCACTCGTTAACTTAGATAGCCTCTATACACAGCCATCTCCCTTTGGGGGCGACCATCCTGAGCTGGTACCCGAATATACAGACCCTGTGCTTGTTGGCCATAATTACCACTATTACCATTTTACAGAGTATTACAACGATACGGAATCCAGCAATATCATTGTGCGCAACGATGCGTTGATAAACGGCCAGGTGGTGAAGCAAACAATAGGCGGCGAGTACTTAATGACTGGAGACAGTGTAGCCCTATACCTGGAGTGCATAGATTCAGGGGTGTATGTATATTATTCCACGCTAGAGCTTACGGAGAATCAAAACTCAGCATCTCCCTCAAACCCGCTTACTAACCTAACCGGGGGAGCGCTGGGCTATTTCAGCGCCCATACCTCAAGTTTGAAAACTTTGATCGTGAAGTGATTTTTTAGACAGAATGCATTATATGTTTATTGGGTTATTGTCTGATTTTTCAAATTCCTTCAATACTTTCATTGATTCTTTCTGTACTAATTTTGATTCAGCAATGAGTTTTGCCGCAAGCTGTTTTCTGCTTACCGGTTGTTCTTTAAGTTTTATGCTATTCCTGTTTGAACCCTGTTTTTTCATTTTTCAGTTCTTATAAAAGGCCACAATCTCTTTCCCTTCGCTATTTCTCATGCCGCGATACATTCCGGCTGAGTTGAAACAGAAATCGAAGTTGCCTTTTGCATCAACGGCTATGAGGCCACCCTCGCCACCCATTTTTACCAGTTTGTCTTTTACCACGATGGCGCAGGCTTCTTGCAAAGACAATCCTTTGTATTCCATGAGGCAGGACACATCATAGGCGACTACTGCTCTTAGAAAATACTCGCCGTGGCCTGTGCAGGATATACCGCAGGTCTTGTTGTTTGCATAAGTGCCGGCGCCTATTACCGGGCTATCGCCTATGCGCCCAAATCGTTTGTTGGTCATGCCGCCGGTTGATGTGCCAGCCGCGATATTGCCGTTGACATCGCAAGCTACTGCGCCTACGGTGCCGAACTTATAGTCGGTGTTTGGCATCGGCCCTTTGAGGTTATCATCTTTATGATCGAGCTGGTAGAAATCGCTGTCCCGTATTTGCAGCCACTGTTCGTAGCGCGCCCTATTGAAGAAATATTCATCGGGGGCCATCTCGATGCCCTGGTTCAGGGCAAACTCTGCCGCCCCCTCGCCGCTGAGGAAAACATGCCCGGAATGGAGCATTACCTCGCGGGCCAGTTTTATGGGGTTTTTTATGTTCCGCACACCTGCGATAGCTCCTGCCATTAAATTGCGGCCATCCATGAGCGCGGCATCCATTTCATTTAATCCTTTTTTTGTGAACACAGCGCCGCGGCCGGCATTGAATAAAGGATTGTCTTCAAGAACGCTGATGGCCATGACAACGGCATCCAAAGCGGCACCCCCATCCCGAAGTATATCATATCCGGCGTTTAATGCCTCTTTCAGACTCTTGGTGTACTGTTGTTCCTGTTCAATGTTCAGCCCGTTTTGCAGCACATCATATTCCGTGTCCAGTGCTTCCTTGAGACTGCTGGCAGGTTGCTGGCCCTGGTTCTTATTCAGTATTTCAGGGGTAATATTACCCGCCCCGCCATGTATCACTAAAGTAAAAGGCATTTGTCGTTTTTTAGTCGAAAGTATTAAGTATAAAATCGAAAGCTGTTTTTGTAATTATTGTGTATTGACCGGGCAGTATTTTGTCTCAGCAATTGTCTCATTGTTATTCCAGGTACACAGCGATTATTTCGTTACCCTCAGTTTCCATCTCTATATGATCCTGTAGTGTGGTAGCAAGGCTGTGCCCAACAATATCCGAATATACAGGAAACGATTTGTGCTTTCTGTCAACAAGAACTGCGACCATAAGTTTTTTAAGATCATAAGAAAGAATGGCCCGCATAGCATACATGATTGTTTTGCCTGAATTGACGACATCATCCACCAATATCACGGTCCGGCCAGTGAGGTCTTCTTTAATATCAAGGGTGTGCGTTAATGGTTCTTTCTTGTTGACCCTAAAAGGTATCGTTTGCACCTTCAGCGGACTTATGTCCTCTATTATTGCTGACAGCTTATCTGCGAGTATTTTGCCCCCTTTCATAATGCCGATCAGGAATATTTCCTTTTCATCGCTGTTATGCTCCCAAATTTCATAGGCCATCCGGCAGAGTTTGTGCGCGATACGTTCTTTATCAAGTATGAGCACCCGCTTTTTTTTCATAATTGTCAATTTGTTCTAATAGCCACGACCGGG
>Ga0206890_1268_pt2 | contig 12754 bp, 10 predicted proteins | sample Alteio_BWOrgHeat_58_FD_152960 | JGI IMG/M metagenome (GOLD analysis project Ga0206890, IMG submission 152960) | Enriched cells from forest soil in Barre Woods Harvard Forest LTER site, Petersham, Massachusetts, United States - Alteio_BWOrgHeat_Nextera6 ... | reverse complement strand
TGCACAATACGGCAGCGGAATTAATTGCAAAAGGAACGTTTTCGGGCATTATTAAAAACGCGGCAATAAAAAGGGAACATAATAATGAGTAACCGTGTTGTTATTACAGGTTTAGGGGTTGTTTCTCCAAACGGTGTGGGTATTCCTGATTTTTTAAATGCTATACAAAATGGCATTTCGGGCATACAGTTTATTCCCGAATATGAAGATCTGAAATTCAACTGCCAGGTAGCCGGCCAGCCCAATTTTGAGTGGGATCAATTGCGCAACTATATTACAGAAACATCCTTGTACGGCTTAAAAGGCAAAGGCATTGCCTATGGCATTAAAGCTGCGCTTGATGCCTGGATGGATGCGGGCAACCCCATTTACCGCGAAGAAACCCTTTGGGAAACAGGCTGTGTATTTGGCAGCAGCGTAGCCGATACCGATGTTATAAAAACTGCTATTACCCGTGTTGATGCCAGGGAGTCGAAAAAATTAGGCTCGCGTGTGGTAGAGCAGATCATGAACAGCGGCATAACCGCCTATATTTCGGGCCGGTTGGGCTTGGGCAATAAGATCATCAATAATTCCGCAGCATGTGCTACCGGTACGCAGGCCATTTTTATGGGCTATGAGTATATTAAATATGGCATGGCTAAACGCATGGTGGTAGGCAGCAGCGAATATGTTGACCGTTATGTTTTTGGTGGGTTTGATTCTATGCGGGTATTATCGCGCAAGTTTAATGACCGGCCCGGGCAGGCATCGCGGCCAATGAGTTTATCGGCAGGTGGTTTTGTGCCCGGATCAGGTGCGGGCGCGTTTGTATTGGAGGACCTTGATTTTGCCTTACGGCGCGGCGCTACCATTTATGCAGAGGTTTTGGGGGGATCGACCAATTCGGGCGGGCAACGTAACGGTGGCACTATGACCGCGCCAAGCTCGGCGGGGGTTATCAGGTGTATTCAAGAATCTATTGCGGATGCCGGCATAAGCGCGGCAGATATCGACCTGGTGAGCGGCCATTTAACGGCTACGATTGCTGATAAACTGGAAATTCAAAACTGGACAGATGCCTTAAAACGTAAAGGAGATAATTTCCCGCTGGTGAATTCGCTCAAATCAATGATAGGCCATTGCCTCAGTGCGGCAGGGTCAATTGAGGCTGTTGCCGCGGTATTGCAAATAAAACATAACTTTGCCCACGCAAATATTAACCTCGAAGATCCGAACCCGGAAATTTTAGCGTTAACAGGTGCAAACAATTTGCCTGTAACAAAGGTAGATAGAGAGATTAACGTAGTGGCTAAAGCTAATTTTGGTTTTGGCGACGTTAATTCCTGCTTAATAATTTCAAAATATAATAATTAATGGATAGAACTACTATTTTAAGTGAGTTAAAGAAGGTACTAGCCCCGTACACGGAAGACAAGGAAATGCTGAACGGGATAAATGAAAATACCGACCTGATAAAGGATTTAAAGATCAACTCGGCCAATTTGGTTGATATCATTATAGATGCAGAATCGCAATACAACATTGAAATTGATTTTGATGCTGCCGAAAAAATGTATAATGTGGGAAATTGTATTGACATAATTTCCGAAAAGCTGAACCCAACCGTGTGAAAAGCACCGGCAATGATATTATAGCTTTAAACGCTATTGATATTCAGCGCACCAATACCCCCGCCTTTTATTCGAAGATCATTACTGCTGCCGAGCAGGCGCTTTACCGTGAGCCGGAAGTTTCAGCGCTTCCGTTTCCTGTTTTTGTATGGCTGCTATGGTCTGTTAAAGAGTCGGTATATAAATACCTAAAGCGAGCGGATGCCGGACTTATATTTCCGCCCACAAAAATCACAATTCAAAATATTACAGCGCCCCGTAAAGCGCCGGTAGCCGGTTTAACTAATTCCGTTTGGGAAAGTGATCGAATAGAGGAAGATTTTTACGCAGGCGAGGTTAAATTTAATGCGCACCTACTCTATTTCCGGTCAAAGATCGATGCCGAATTCATAGCTACGGCAGTTAGCCCTGTACCAGGTTTTGAAAATGTTTATTGGGGCGTAAAAAAAATCGATAACCCCGGGCAGGAAAATCAGTCAAGGCAAGCCCGTGAGTTTGTATTACAAAAGTTAAAGCTGTTTTTATTGACTGATGACCTAAGCATAGACAAAACCCCTGCGGGTTGCCCAATTGTATTAAAAGGCAACGAGCAGTTAACTATCCCGGTTTCATTGAGCCACCACGATCATTTTGTGGCTTATTCCTTTTTGTTAGCCCGGTAAATGTTTTGTGTTAATATCCTGCTTCGCGGGCGCACTTCTACATTCGCAAACAATTAAAGTTCTTGCAAGGCTGGTATCAGACCTGTCTTTTAAAAGCAACCGGGCTCGTGGTTAATACCAAATGGGTATTTATTAACGCGGCCATGTGAGTGATCAGAAAATTTATGGTCCCGGTAAAGCTTTTGAATGGAAATTTGACGAGCCTGCATTTCTGATTTGGTACTTTCAGTCTTATCCGGCTGATTAACTGCGGTAGCTGTTTTTTTCATGACGAATTCCTCCTAACTTAAGTAATGGGTTATACTAAGTTAAGCACAAAAACCATCATTTCAAATAGGTTTGTAAAGAAAAATTTACACTATTTTTTAGCTAAAACATACTTACCCCAAAAGTCGGTCGGGCTTATCATATTTTGCATGTCCTGCATTCCCGGCATCCCGGCAGGTGGCCTGCCGCCGCCATCTCCGCCGCCAAAACCGCCGCCTCCTCCGAAGCCACCACCCCCCCCTCCAAATCCTCCGCCTGCACCACCTCCGCCGCCACCTGCAAACATGGCGCCTGCACCGGGGAACAGGGCATTAATATTAAGTCCGTTCAATTTAATATTGTAGGCAAACTCTTTGGCATTGGCAACATTCAAATTTATATATTTAAGCGGGATCGCCATTTCACAAACCAGGCTGCCGTTGCGGTCATAGTCCATAGCCGCTTTTAACCCATATTCATTATATATGGATACTACGCTATCGGGTATAGTAGCGCTAAAACCTTCCAGCTTAATTTCTTTAGCGGCCGCTATGGCTTGTTTGCGCATACTGGCAATAGCTGCCGAGTCTATAGGTTGTGGCCGTCCGCCCGGTGCGCCACGCATTCTTGACATCACCTGGCTGCGAAGATTAACAATATCCACTAACGGAAACGTAACCATGTACGAGTCCTTGTCTTTATCTTTCTTTTTGCCCGAAGTATTAATAGTTAACGTTATCCCACCTGCTATGATCTTGTTATTGATCATCTGGTTGGTTGATTTGATAACCAGGTACAGGTTCTTATCATCATTGGCCATCGTATAATTAATATCGGTGGTTTTATTAAAAGCCTGGAAGGTATCATTCCACTCGTTTAATTTAGCATCAACCTTCACATTGGCGGGCGCCCATACGCTGCCTTCCTGTATATTATTTAGTTTTTGGCCGCTTACAGATAAGCTTATACCCGATATAAAAAGGAGATTTACAATAACCTTAGCTATTGTTTTGGGTGTTTTTTCCATCACAAATTGTAAATTAAACAGGGATTAATTTAATGCCAATGTAAGATAAAAATCCGGCTATTTTGTTACAATGTTAACTGAGAGAAAGACTTACGAAGTTTGAAAACGGCAACGCCCTCAACGAGACCGCTGAAAACAAACACCGCCGAGTTAAACTTCGTAAGTCTGACAAGTCCGAAAGGGAAGAAGGGTTACTGCGCCACCCAGGTATTGTCTTTTTCGTTTGCATCCATAAATATGCCACCATCCAATGTTATTGATTTGGCATCTTTTTGGGCCTTAATTTTTACTGTTATGGCTTTCTGGTCTTTTTCCCAAACTATTGGGGTTTGGTGGAAAGCTTCGGTAGTTCCATCGGCATAGGTTACGTTTACATCAAACGGAACGGCAAAACCGCCAATGTTTTTGATGGATAAAGTATATCCGTTTCCGGCCTTCTCCACTTTATCAAGGTCAAGATCTATATAAGATGGGGTGAAGAACCAATTGTAGAAAAACCAGTCGAGGTTTTTACCCGATCCGTTTTTCATCGAGTAAAAATAATCCCACGGAACGGGATGCTTGCTATGCCAGTTATCCATATAGGTGTGCAATGCTTTCCTAAATAGCTCATCGCCCAGCATGTCTTTCAACGCCAAATAGCTTAATGAAGCTTTTCCGTACGAATTATCACCCGAGCGGCCAACAACTTCGTTTGAAGGGGTAATTATTGGACTTTCCTTGTCATGCGCGCGATGTATCCACCCATTGACACGGAAAGACTTGTAAAAATCATCCGCGCCTTTTTTCCCTTTTTCGGTCAAGCCTATCAGGTATTCAAAGGTTGTTGCCCAGCCTTCGTCCATAAAGGCATAGCGGCTTTCGTTAATACCCATGTAAAAAGGCATATAGGTATGTGCCTGTTCGTGGTCCTGCACTAATTCTGAAAAAGCAAAATCATTCTTAGCGTCGTGGCTATCGTTCATCATCATGGGGTATTCCATATCGGCAAATCCCTGGAACGCGGTCGATTTTTCAAAAGGATATTGAACACCCGGCCAAACATTTGAGAAATAGTTTAATGAGTAACGGCCATTTTGTACCGAACGGTGAAAATCCTGCGAAGCATCCGGGAACGCGGCCTGCATACTTACCCTGCGCCCGGTTTTATCGTCGGTCATTACACTACCTGCATCCCAGTCATAATGATCGCTGATGCCTAAAGCAACATCGGTAATGTTGGTTGACGTAAATGTCCAGGTATTGGTAGCATTTTGCGCTGTTATGGTTTTATTAGCCAGTTCTACCGGGGTAGCAATATGTATGGTTGAGTCGCTGGTAAATGATGTTTGAAATTTTTGGGCAGCATCGGGCTGCAAAACCTGGTTAGGATTGCGCAGGGTACCGGTTGCCCAAACCATAAAATTCTTTGGTACGGTAACGTTTAGCACATAATCATTAAAGTCGTTATAAAATTCCAGGCCGGTATGTGGCTGTAGGTCCCATCCCTGGTAGTCATCATAAACAGACACCCGTGGATAAAAATAAGCCAGGTAAAACGAAGTAGAATCAATTATGCCTTCGCGGCCCCTGCCTTGCGACAGCTGGTAATGCCAGGTGATATTCAATTTTATCGAATCATGGGGCATTAATGGTTTAGCCAGGCCTATCTTTTGGTTGGTGGTAGTAGCCGTTTTATTATCCCAGGCAACTTTAGCGCCATTTGCCTGTATATCATCTACCTGTATGCCAGCTTCAGGATTTGCATTGCGGGCATTAGCAACGTGAACATTCACAATAAGTTTCATATTCAAGCTGTCCAGTTTATCGGGACTGTTGTTAAAATAGGTTATTTGTTCAACCCCTCTGATGGTGCTATGCGGCGGGTTTACGGTTAGGTTGATGTTATAATGGCCATGATTTTGCCAGTAGTTTTTTCCGGGCTTGCCGTTTAGGTTATGCAAGCCGTTGTCGAACGTTTTTGCAATGTGGGCCGGCATAGGCAATGTACCCTTGTAAACGGGCATTGGTGGGTTAACAGGAGGCATTTGTGCGCGGGCCTGCAATAGTGCGAGGCAAAAAAGGGCGGAGAGAAAAATTGATCTTAACATAAATGTGTGTTTGATGAATAATTGGAATCAGTTAAAGCAAATCTATTGATTTTAATGATACTATTATAGATGTTGTAATATGGCCAGGACAGACGGATCAAAAAAATCGTTTTGGATAATCTGAGGGTCTTTGCAAATTCATTACAGGAGGCACCGATGGAGCCCAAAAACACTTTTTTGATGTTTTTCTATAAACACGCGACTCCTCCGGAGTCCGGCTATTGATTGTCAAATAGCTTTAACTCCATCGGAGTTTCGTGTTTATAGCAAACCAAAATTATATATTTGTGTACCTAACGGCAGGTAAACATTCATCCAATAGCTATGGAAAACTACAGCGTTGTTATATTTATCCTCGCCATTATGATAGGCCTGTCGGCCATTGCCGACCGTATCAGGCTGCCGTATCCAATTTTATTGATCGTTGCCGGCATAACCATAGGGTTTGTCCCCTTCCTACCCGATGTGGAGCTTAACCCCGAAATTGTTTTCCTGATCTTCCTCCCACCGCTACTTTATGACGCGGCCTTCAATATTTCTTTTTCCGAATTCAGGACTAATATTAACACCATTGGGGCTTTATCCATTTCGCTGGTTTTTATAACGGCTTCGGGTATAGCCGTTATCGCTCATTACTTGATACCCGGTATGACCTGGCCGCTATCATTTGTGTTAGGCGCTATACTTTCAGCCACCGACGCTGTAGCCGCTATGAGCATTACCAAAGGGTTGGGGCTTTCGCATAAAACCAATACCATTTTAGAAGGCGAGAGCCTGGTTAATGATGCATCGGCACTGGTAGCTTATCGCTTTGCGGTAGCAGCAGTTTCGGGGACGGTCTTTATTTTTTGGCAGGCCTCCCTGCAATTTATATTGCTAATGGGCGGCGGGTTTGTGGTAGGATGGGTTATGGGCAAAATACTGGCCTTTGTGCTGCAGCGCGTTAAAAACAATTACCTGGTTACCATTAGTTTTATGCTGCTGATGCCCTTTGTAACCTACCTGGTAGCCGAAGACCTGCATGTTTCGGGCGTTATAGCGGTAGTGATATTAGGGCTAAGCATTGCCCATTACAGTAATAAAGTTTTTCCCGACCAGTTAAAACAGCAATCAAAATCCATTTGGGATATGATCATTTTTTTATTGAACGGGTTGATCTTTATCCTTATTGGCCTGCAACTTCCGTTTATCGTAAAAAAAATCGATCAAACCGAAATATTGCCCTATATCGGTTATGGTTTTATAATTACCGTTGCCGCGTTATTCCTGCGTATGGCCAGGGTATTCCTGCAAAAGGTTAATTTGCAAAAATCTTTTAAAAAAGGAAAGCGAAAGATCACCGAAAATGCCCTGCTTGATTTTAGAAACAGCCTGGTCATCAGCTGGTCGGGCATGAGGGGTATTGTTTCGCTGGCAATCGCTATTGGCTTACCCGTTACGCTGAGCAATGGCAGCCCTTTTCCGCAGCGCGATGCCATTATCTTCATTTCGGTTGTTGTGGTGCTGTTTACGCTCATTGGCCAGGGCTTAACATTGCCATGGCTGGTACGGCGGTTAAAAACAACAGCCCGCTCATCAACACCGATGAGTAATGACCATTAACTTAACTGCAAAACATTTAACTAAACCGTTGGTTTAAGATGGGTATTTCAACAACAACTTATATTAAATATTGCAATTTGAATTTTAAATCTCTACGGTGCAGTTTAGCCCGGCCCATCAGAAAACTTTCGTTGTTGAAATTGTTATTGATACTCTTGTTTATAGGTACATGGGGGCTTGCTTACAGCCAAGTGGGTGCCCCTGTTGATTCGCTCAAAGCAGATTCTTTGGGCGCTAAAGGCAAAAAGATAAAACCACCATCGTATAATCTCAACAGGCAATACGATTTTAGCGATCTGACCCGGAATATTCTCCATCCTAAAAGAAAGGCCGATACTTTGCATAAAAGTTCGGGTATTATTGTTGTGCCTAATGTTGCCGCTAACCCAACCATAGGCGCTCAGCTGGGGATCAAGGCTGTAGTAGGTAAAAGATTAGGGGATGACCCTAATACGCTCCTTTCGGTTGGCGCTACATCCGCTTCTATTACAACCAAGGGTATTATTTATTTTTACGTTAATCATAATATATTTACCCCGGGCAATAAATGGAACCTGCAGGGCAATATTGTAGTATCAAAAAGCGTAACGCCCGATGAAGGTTTTGGGATAGGCGTGGGCAAGGCTCAGGGAAGCGCCGCCGACCAGGTGCTGGCCGACCCTACCCATAAAGGTTATGCCATACATTCGTATTATCTTAACATACGGGAAAAGGTTTATAAGGAGGTGGCGAAAAACCTTTTCGTTGGGGCCGGGATGTCGTTTGAGGTGAGGCGTAAAATTCAACAGGCCGATACGGTTAACAATGCAACGCCTTTTAGCGTATATAACAACCAGCATGGGCTTCCTCAGGATCATTACTCGGCAGATGGCTTTCTTTTTAATGTAGAATACACCTCGCGCGATAACCCAAACCGTGCTTATAAAGGGATTTATTTTGACGCGGGCTTCCGCACTAACCAAACATTTATAGGCAGCACAAAAAATTCCCTTCAATTTACTACCGATTTCAGGAAATATTTTAGTCTATCTGACGTGAACCCCGAAACTGTGCTGGCGGTTTGGAACTGGGGTTCGTACCTGCTTAGCGGTACCCTACCTTATCTTGAATTGCCGGGCACAAGCAAGGACGGCACCTCCAGAAGCGGCAGGGCGTACACTTCCCAATATTTTAAAGGCACACAGTTTAATGATACTGAAGCAGAGTTTCGCTTCCCCATATTAGCAAACAAATTTATCAGCGGTGTTACTTTCGTCAACCTGCAATCAGGAAACGACGAACAGGGCACCAAACTATTCCAGGTATTTCAGCCGGGCTACGGTGCCGGTTTACGGGTGCTGTTTAACAAAGTTACACGCACCAACCTGGCGCTCGATTATGCTTTTGGTAAATTTGGCAACCGGGGTTTCTTCCTGAACTTAAATGAATCATTTTAGAGGCAGGGCATAAAAAAGCCTCAAATCTTTCGACCCAAGGCTTTTTAGTTTTAAGGTTTTCCTAAATGGATTCGAACCACTATCTTCTGAACCAGAATCAGACATGTTACCCTTGCACCATAGGAAAATAGGATAGGGCAAAGATAAACAGAATTTTTAATCTTGTGTAATCAACCTAAACTTGTTAAAATAATTTACTTTAGCATGTATCTATTCAGCAACTACATGAAATTTATCTTAATTTATATTTGTGCCATATTCATTGGAAATTCTTCTGTACAAACAGATAATTATGCAACCGCTCAAAAGTTTAACGAAGAGAAAAATTATAAAGAATCAATAGCAATTTGTACATCTGAACTTAAAAAACTCTCGCCTAAAAATACATTGTTCACAAAATTTCTATCACTTAGAGCCGATTCATATAGAGAGTCGGGAAACTTTACAGCTGGCATACAAGACTTCACTGCTTTAATTGAAATTAACCCTAAAAATATTTCTTACTACGTTGGATTATCCTATATGTATGGTTCAATAAAGCTATATAGAAATTGTTTATCGGCATTGGAAAAGGCTTTAATAATCGAGCCTAAGAATATCTATACGTTTAATAATTTATCCTACTATTCAAGCCAGGCGGGAAATTATAATGAAGCGATAAAATATGCTAATGAAGGACTTAAATATGTAATCGATCCTATGTGGAAAGGGGCATTGTTAAATAATCGAGGTTATGGTTATATTGGTTTGAAAGCGTATAAAGAAGCGCTATCTGATATAAACGAAACCATAAAACTTGACCCTAATAATTCGTTCGCTTATTGCTATAGAGCAATTGCAAATATTAATCTCAAAAATTTTGAAACAGTTTGCGCTGATTTAAATAAAGCTAAAAGCCTCGGTGGTGTTGAATTGACAGAAGACCTAAGGAAACAATATTGTAAAGACTAATGCAGTTTACTGCAGCCTAAAAGCACGGTTCAAACCAACCTTTTTTACATTTTTCCGATCAGCCTGTTTACAAAAACAGACAATTAAATGACTTAAACATACGGTTACCCTCTACTTTATCACCTGTTTGCGCCTGTTAAAATTCATGGCATCATATTTAATATATAAATGATGTAAACAATTAAAAAAACGGCCTTATGAAAACTTCAACTAAAACAACCATACTATTAAAAGCTTTAGATCTTGAACTTAAATCTATTTTGAAAACAGACCTGCAAAATTTCAGAATAGTGCAATTAGCTAAAAACAACGCGGTAGCCAATAAGCAATTACTGGCTGCTTAATCACTATAGAATATCTACATCTACCTATGTTAAAAAGCGTCCGTTTGGGACGCTTTTTTTATGCCCTTTTTTTCGGTTGCCTGCAGCAATCGCTTTTAAGAATTATAGCAGTTGCAGGTTATCTGAATTCAAAAATTGATAAGGCGAGGCCTTGTGCGATGCCTTTCCCTAAATTTAGCGAAAGGAGAAGGATAGCGTAAAACGAACGCTTTTTTTATGTCATTTTTTCGGCTACCCGTTAATGATTAATCACATTTGATTTAACTTAGTATATTCGTCCCGCAATCTTTTTTATTCAAATAATAAACATGGTTTCGTCATGGTTATTAAGTATATATCATTACCTCTAAAACATGAAAAGCATAATTTATTTTTTGTTCGCTTTCGTTTCTATCGCCGCTTACGGTCAGCAAACTTCAACAGTAAATGACCCCGCCGACCTGGTGAACCCGCTAATGGGTACCGAATCTAAAGTTGACCTGTCTAATGGCAATACTTACCCGGCGGTAGCGGTGCCCTGGGGCATGAATTTTTGGACGCCGCAAACCGGCAAAAACGGCGATGGCTGGCAATACACCTATACCGACGATAAGATACGCGGCTTTAAGCAAACACACCAGCCAAGCCCGTGGATGAATGATTACGGTCAGTTTTCTATCATGCCGGTAACCCATAAAATAGCTTATAAAGAAGCAGACCGCGCCAGCTTTTTTTCGCATAAAGCCGAAACCTCAAAACCTTACTATTACAGCGTTTACCTGGCCGACGCGGATGTAACCACCGAAATTACACCAACCGAACGGGCGGCGCAATTCAGGTTTACCTTCCCAAAGACAGACAGCTCCTACATCGTGGTTGATGGTTTTGACAGAGCATCGTATATTAAGATAATCCCCGGTGAGCGTAAAATAATAGGTTACAGCACCCGGTACGCGCGTGGCAAGCTCATTAATTTTAAAGATTATTTTGTTATTTATGTTGACAAGCCCATTACTTATGCCAGCGTAAAAACTATCATGAAAAACGCGGCACAAAAGCCGCAGCTCAAAGATTCATTAGAAGCCTTGAGCGATCATAGTATAGGCATCATCGGGTTTAAAACAACCAAAGGCGAGCAGGTGCATTTAAAAGTAGCTTCGTCGTTCATCAGCTTTGAGCAGGCCGAGCTGAACCTGAAACGCGAACTGGCAAACGATAGTTTTGATGTTACCCGCCAAAAAGCAAAGGCGATTTGGAATAAAACGCTTGGCCGTGTTGCTGTTGAAGGCGGCACGATCGACCAATACAAAACTTTTTACTCCTGCCTGTACCGGATGTTGTTTTTCCCCAATAAATTATATGAGGTGGACGCGAAGAACGAGATAGTTCACTGGAGCCCATACAACGGCAAGGTGTTACCCGGTTATATGTTTGGCGGTACCGGTTTTTGGGATACTTTTAGGGCCTTATATCCTTTCCTTAACCTGATGTACCCGTCTATCAACAAAGAAATGCAGCAGGGCCTGGTTAACGATTATAAAGAAGGCGGCTGGCTGCCCGAGTGGTCGAGCCCCGGATACGCGGATATTATGGTGGGCAATAACTCGGCCTCGGTAGTAGCTGAAGCTTACCTGAAGGGCCTGCGCGGATATGATATTAAAACCCTGTATGAAGCCTTGATTCATGGCGCTAATAACGAAGGGCCCATGTCGGCAGTTGGGCGTTATGGCGTAAAATATTATAATACATTAGGCTATGTGCCTAATGATGTAAAGATCAACGAAAATGCTGCCCGTACATTGGAATATGCTTATGATGATTATGCCATTTACGAGTTGGGCAAAGCATTGGGCAGGCCAAAAGAAGAAACCGACCTCTACAAAAAACGCAGCATGAACTATAAAAACCTGTTCGACCCGCAAACCGGGTTAATGCGCGGTAAAAACAAGGACGGCAGTTTTGAAACACCGTTTAACCCCTTTAAATGGGGCGATGCCTTTACCGAGGGCAATAGCTGGCACTATACCTGGGGCGTTTTCCAGGATATACAGGGCTTAGTTAACCTGATGGGTGGCAAAAAGCAGTTTGTGGCCAAGCTCGATTCGGTATTTAGCCTGCCGCCAATATTTGACAGTACTTATTATGGCGAGGTGATACATGAGATCCGCGAAATGCAGATAGCCAATATGGGCCAGTACGCGCACGGCAACCAGCCCATACAGCACATGATTTATCTTTATGATTATGCCGGTCAACCCTGGAAAGGGCAATACTGGGCACGCGAAACCATGAACCGTATGTATAAAGCTACGCCAGATGGGTATTGCGGCGATGAAGATAACGGGCAAACATCTGCATGGTATGTGTTTTCGGCAATTGGTTTTTACCCGGTAACCCCTGCAAGTGATCAGTACGCTTTAGGCGCGCCATTGTTTAAAAAGGTAACGCTTAATTTGGAGAATGGTAAAAAAGTGATCATCAACGCCCCGGCAAACAGCGCCGAAAATAAATATGTTAATACGTTGTTATATAACGGGAAAGTTTATGATAAAAACTGGTTAAGCCATAGCGCGTTAATGAAGGGGGCCAACATTGATATAAAAATGACCGCCAAACCCAACAAAAACCGTGGTGTTAAAGATGATGATGTGCCGTTTTCGTTATCGAAGGAAAAATAAATATAGCGCGTTGCCAAGCTGAGCCCCGTCGAGGCATGTGCGAGGGCCTTTACACTCACCGGGGATTATCTTAATATACGATGCTCTGTCAAAACCATCAACCACGATGTAGGAGCTGTCTGTCTT
>Ga0206890_1300_pt1 | contig 12775 bp, 10 predicted proteins | sample Alteio_BWOrgHeat_58_FD_152960 | JGI IMG/M metagenome (GOLD analysis project Ga0206890, IMG submission 152960) | Enriched cells from forest soil in Barre Woods Harvard Forest LTER site, Petersham, Massachusetts, United States - Alteio_BWOrgHeat_Nextera6 ... | reverse complement strand
ATGAACTGAACCAGCAATTCCTCTCTGCGCAGTTTACAAAAAATGCGGCCAATGCATGGAATGCTTTAGGGGATGCGAACCGCATAGGAAAAAATATAACTTACGCAAAGTCTTTCAATGGCGAGGAGATTGCCAATTTTCGTAAATTTTCCTTGCTTGGCGACCCAGCGGTCATACCCGACTTTCCACAGTATTCCATACGCCTCGATAGTGTAACCGATGGAGCTACATTACAACACGCTGATACGATAAAGGCGCTGGGCAAGTATTTCATGTATGGCCATGTGGTGGATAACAGCGGGAACCTACTTTCAGGGTTTAATGGACTTTTATCCGTATCTTTTTATGATAAACCACGAACTGTCAACACCATCAGCGGTTGCAACGAACAGTACCAGGTCCAGGACAACCTCGTATATAAAGGTCGGGTTTCTGTAATTAATGGGCAATACACATTCTCATTTATTACCCCGAAAGACATTAATTATTATCTAGGCACCGGTAAAGTGAGTACCTATGCCAATGATAGCGTTACGGACGCTGCAGGCATGGATACCTCGCTTACTGTGGGTGGGTTTTCAGACAATCCTGTAATGAGTTCGACGCCACCTGTCGTAAAACCTTATATCAATGATAGCCTGTTCCTTAACGGCGGTATCACTGGGCCTAATACTTCTCTTTTCGTAACGTTTTATGATGAAACCGGGATAAATGTTTCCGGAAATGATGTTGGGCACAATCTCACGGGTGTATTGGATGGAAATGTAGAAGAGCCATATAATTTGAACGATTATTACCAAACCCAGCCTAATACCTATCAGCATGGTTATCTTACTTATGCTATCTCAGGCCTTGCAGAAGGTAAACATTCGATAACAGTAAGGGCGTGGGACGTGAATGATAATATGGGAGAAGGAACCGTTGATTTTGTGGTAATTAACGGCAAGGTGGTAGATATTCAGCAGCTTGGAAATTACCCGAACCCATTTACCAATACGACAAACTTTGTATTTGAGCATAATCAGCCCGGCGAACAGCTTAATGTGCAAATAGAAATATACAATGTAGCCGGAGCACTCGTAAAAAATATTAATGAAGCGATTACGCCAACTGGTAGCCGTACTAATGAAATATCATGGGATGGTACAAGCAACAATGGCCAAAGACTGCCCTCGGGCGTATATGTTTACCGATTAAATGTAACTACGTCAGCCGGTTTTAAATCTTCCGCATACCAAAAACTGGTAATTGTACGTTAATTGGAAATACCGCCGATAATTTTGTTGACGGTATGGCCAAAATGAAATATTTTTGCAAAAATATAAAATAAATAATAATAGAATGGCAAAACACTTTGCTTTTATAGGCTTAACTTTTTTGGCGGGCTTAACAACATCCATTGCGCAGGGACAGCACAATATTAATGGTACGAGTGCAAGTTTTGTTACCACCGCCGTTCCTTTTTTAAGAATATCTCCTGATGCCAGGGCCGGGGCGATGGGGGATTGCGGAATAGCTACCTCTACAGATCCTAATGCCCAATATTGGAACGTGGCTAAAATGCCCTTTGCCGATAAGAAATTTGGTATATCAATGACCTATACACCGTGGTTAAAAGACCTTGTCCCTGATATATTTTTGGCATACCTGTCAGGCTATGCTAAATTCGGAAAAAATGACGACCAGGTTATCAGTGGCTCTATGCGTTATTTTTCTCTTGGTAATATAAATTACACGGATGCTTTAGGTAATTCGATAGGCACCGGTGAACCAAGAGAATATTCATTTGATCTTGGTTATTCCCGCAAACTATCAGAATATTTATCTACCGGGCTTAGTCTGCGATATATACATTCTGCCATTGCTTCAGGTGTTAGTTACACTACAAATGGCGCTGATTACAGGCCAGGTAATGCTGCCAGTGCAGACCTCGGGATTTACTATACCAAAAAACATGAAATAACTGATGATAGGAGTAACACCTTTAGTTTTGGCGCTGTGGCGAGTAATATAGGTACAAAAATATCCTACAATTCAAGCCGCAAAGACTTTATCCCCATGAATCTTGGGATCGGTGCGGCCTACACCTCTCAATTTGACGCCTATAATAAAGTAACATTTGCTCTTGATCTCAACAAGCTCATGGTGCCTGCGCTCACAGCCGCGAATGGCGGTGATACGCAGATAAGCGTGGTGAATGGTATATTCACTTCATTTAAGACCGGTGACCAGGTAGAAGAAATACAAGCGTCACTTGGAATTGAATATTGGTACCAGAATACTATTGCCTTTCGTGCCGGGTATTTTTATGAGAATCCCAATAACGGAGATCTTCAGTATGTTACCTGCGGCCTTGGGGTGAGGTATAATGTATTCCTGCTGAATGCTTCATACCTGGTACCACAGGGGTCAGGTGTTAGCCGCAATCCTTTGTCCAATACGCTGCGATTCTCCCTGATATTTGAATTCGACAAGATAGAGAAGGAAAAAGAAAGCCCGGAATCTACCACTGAATAAAGATCTGTTTCTTTTAAGCGAATAGAAAAGGCCTCGCATGATGCGGGGTTTTTTGTTAGATCATTGCAATTGCAGAGACACAAAATTTTGCGTCTCCACGCGATACCTGTCATTACTTGAAAAATGCCGGCCGTTATTAGTAATGCAGAGACGGGATGCATCCCCTCCCTACCCGCATTACACATAAACACGGGCTACAATAGTAAAGGTTAGTCTTCTGTATCAAAACCTTTCTCAGTTGGTACCCCTTTAATGATGCTATAAATGGCAGGGGCCTGGTGGTATATACTATTGGTAAATTTGTTGCCTAAAACGATGATGGTCATATTTTCCTGGATAAACCTGTAGAACGAAGTATTGTTACCATGCCACCACCCGTTATGATAGATGATTTTAGCACCATTAGCATAGCAAAGCATACGCCATCCGAGCCCGTAATTCTTTATGCCGGGTTTCTCAAAAGAACACGGGCCATAAGCCAACTCTATGATATCGTTTGATAGTAACTTATTCTGGTAAAACGATTGATCCCACCTGTACATATCTTCAGTAGTACTATAGATTCCCTTATCACCGTAAACGCCATCTGCAAACATGTCGGGGTCTCGACGCCAGTTATACTTGTAACTTATTGTTGCGTTTGGCGGCAGGCCTTTTGCCGGATTGTAAACGAATGTATTTGACATGCCCAGCGGCTGGAAAATGTATTTATTCATGAAATCACTATAGGCCATATCCGATACCTTTTCTATTACCCTGGCAAGCACCGCAAAGTTAGTGTTACAATATTTGAAGCGCCGGTTGGGCGTAAATTCCAATGACGGTTTATACCGGGCCATCAATTCTATCATTTTTTCGTTGTTTATGGGCGTCTGCATATCATGGGTATAGTTAGGAACCCATTTAGTATAATCAGGCAGGCCGGAACGATGACTGAGCAGCATTTTTAGCGTGATATTAGGGTAGGGAAACTCTTTAATGTATTTCTGCACCAGGTCATTAATATCAAGGTATTTATGTTCGTAGAGGTATAATATAGCCGCCCCGGTAAATGTTTTTGAAACAGACGCCAGTTGACATGAAGAATTTTGTGCCAAAGGTTTTTTTTGCTCCCTGTTACTCACTCCGAAATATCGTTCGTAAATGACCTTGCCTTTATAGCCAAGAAGTACGCTGCCATTGAAGCCTGCTCTTACCTGTCCGCGATAGTAATTATCTAACTGCGCTGTCATTTCTCTTCTTTGCGGGCTGCTGGTATCGTATAACAGCGGTGAATTTGCAGATGATGCAGCGGTCTCGGGGAACTTGCCGCCGTTAGCGGGGTGGGCAATCAGGGCAGCGGCAGGTTGCGATTTAGAATGGCAGGCAAAAAGGAATAGGGATAAAATAGTAGTGATTATATAAGATGGTGTAAGACGCATAATTTCTTTTTACAGGATTGGCAAAATTATATTTCTAAGTAATCATTCTCTAAAAACAAGTCAATCGTTCAACTCATTTCCAGGAACGATAACAAAATAAAGTCTTCCATTTGACTTGTTCTTTTCCATTTTTTCTTCGTTGTAAAAGTCTTTAAATATTTCCATATTCGCAGATTTTACGCCTTGAAAAAAAGAAAAATAACTGCGCCATATGGTAGACTTTATTTCGTTAACGTTCCTTAACAAATCTAATCATGTCATCAATAAACTCAAAATAGCACTGGCCCAACTGGTAATAGTTTGTTACAAAAATTTCATAAGCTTTGTTAATGGGCGGCATGTGCGCAGCCCGCCTGGCCAAGCCGCCCAAAGACCGCTCCATCCCCTTTAGCGTGCGGTAATTATAGAGCCAGTTATGCTCCTTCATATATGGAAAGTACCCGGCAAATTTCAGCGGGAAGTATTGCCCGTTTATTTCCAGTTGTAAATAGACTTTTTGGGTAAATGCAAATAAAGCCTCCTGATCAGGGAAAATGGCGGGGTCTGTGGCGAGGAAATGGTCGTATAAAGTATCCATTATGGCCCCGGCATAAAGCCCGTAATCCGTTCTGAACAAGAGTTTTGCCCGTAGTGTAGCGGGGTGCATATCCGTCTTTTCATCAATTTTGCGATGCAATTCTATTCCCTTTTTTATGCCCGGTGGAAATTTCTCCAACGCTATTCTTCCTTTCACATCGTCTGCTATCATATTCCCTGCGAGTATATCTGCATCCCCATAGGATAGAAAGGCATGACCAAGGTAATTCATAGCAGCGAAGCTACAATTTTTTGCGGCTCAGTCAGCGATGCCGGTTCCCAACAGTTTTTCAATACCCTGAATCATGGCTTTTAATTCTATGATTATTTTCTCCAGGAACACCATTTGCACATCGTTAAGCCGGATGGGAGATGAAACATCATCGGGACATTCCTTTCGTTTAATAACAATGCCGGGGTCAAATTGCGGCAGGTAGCTGATGAACTTATTGAAATATTCGAGGCATTCGTCGATACGAGCCTGTTGAATAACCGGTAGCTGAAGGCTTTGTTCTGTTTTCTTTTCATCCTGCTCCAGGTTTATATTGTTGAGGTTGCGGGTGATACGCACATTAGAGGTAATGAGGTCATAATATACTTCTGATTTTTGCGTACCGGGCTCCTGCATATATCGGTTGAAAGAATCAAAAACATCACTGTTTTTAGACTCCACCATTCTTTTGTTTTTAGTCCATGAGCTCCCGGATGCGGCAGAAAAGAAAGTGCAAATGAAATACTCGTAGTTCGAATTGATAGCGCCCGCAAGGTGTGACGGCAGCCATTTTTTATCCCAAGTGGGCAGCAGCGCAAACCCCGAGAACACAGCCAGCAAGGCGCCACCAATGGTGCACAAAGCCCTGGTAACCATCAGCCCATTATTGTAGGCCGACTCGATATTGAAGAGCAGCACGAGGTTGAGCGTGATGACGAATGCGGCAAATGCATATTTTTTCCGGATGTAGTACACCATTAGTATAAAAGTGAGAAACAGTATGGCTTCTTTTATGTGCAGGCCAGTGGGCAGACGCAGCAACAAGCTACCCGCAAGGCCGCCAAGCAGGGTGCCTGCAATGCGGTCAATAGCCTTTTTGAAGGTAGCGCCGAAGTAGGGCTGTATGACGATCATTACACTGAATGGAAGCCAATAGCCATGATCTATGTGAAACCACTTATAAATAAACAGGGCAATAGCGGCTGCTATGGCCGAGCGGAGCGCGTACCGGGTTGTCAATGTGGAGAAATTAAACAGAAACCCTGCATTTCTTAAGAGGTATTTTGGCTTCAATAAGAACAGGGTTTTTGCCAGGGAATAGGATCTGAATACGGGTACATCCTCACCCATTTGCTCTACTCGCAGAATAGCATTTTCCAACAGGCGTGCTGTTCTGTCGGAGAGCTGCAGAATCCTTTTGATCGCTTTGTTCTGCTGCTCCTCAACAGGCAAGGGATATTGCCGGATGAGACCGGCAAGATTCTTAAGGCGATTAATATGTGAGACGGCCAGGAGCTTTTCCTCAGGCTTTAAGGTGATGACAAATACGGAAATACGGTTTGCCGCCTCTTTAAGCGCACTGAGCAGCGCGGCCGCTTTGATACGGAGAGATTCATTGAGCTCGGGAATGGCAATGTGTGCCATTTCCTCACCCATTGCTATGACATTAACACTGACAAGGCCGGCGGTTTTCCGCAACAGTATCAGTTGGTATTGCTGCCGGTCTGTATTGGCCTGGTGCGCCATGCGGCCATAAAACTGGTATGAATTGTCCATTGCGGTGCGCACATCGTTTTCTTTGGCATACACTTCGTTTGAACGCGGATTGCCGGCATTTCTGGAAGTGGTTTCTACCAGCGCTGCAATGGCCCGCCATATCAGCGCGATCTGCCTTCTGAACGGCTGCTGGGCGGGCATTAGCAATGAAATAATTATACCTACAATAACCGGCCATGCAGCGCCTATAGCTACCAAAGCCAGACGGTGTTTTAGAACTATGTACTCTGTGGCAGGATAAGCGTTGCAAATGATGAACAACAGGTAAACGCATATAGCTAGGCCACTGGCACGGTCTCCAATATCTTTTAGCAGGGTAGCGAGGAAGCCAACGATAAGCATGCCGGTAACACTCAGCCAGACGCTGTACCCGATTACTGTGCCGAACATAGCAAACAATATGGCGAGGAATGCGCCGGTCATTAATGTGCGCACACGCCAGGCAAATGAGCCTTTCATTTCTACCCATGATATGGCTTCTGCGGTAAGGGTAATCCAAACTGCGTCAATGACCCTGCCGGTAGCGAGGCCCCATATAACCGGCAATGTGCCGGACAACGCCATACGCAAGCCCCAACTGATCAAGGGCTCAAAACTTTCGTTTTGTATCAGGCGGTTGAGGCGCTTATATGATTTGAGGTATGACACAGTTAAATTATTCTATCAATTGAGCTATTGGGAAATTAGGAAATTAAGCCATTAGGAAACCAGGCTATTGACTAATTACTTTATCGACGATCCTGCTGATCTGCCTTTCTGTAATAGTGCCTTCTATAAACTGCTTGAAATCTTTACCTGGAGCCACTATTACCGTAGCAGGTATAGAGCCCTGCCATGAATTGTCAATCTTGGGAATAAAAACATTGGGGTCGGTATCAGACAGCCATACTACTTCAGGGGTTACATTCTTTCGTTTCAGAAATACGGAGAGCCTGTAAGGGTAATCTTCTTTAAAGTCCAGGCTTACCATCAACACCTTAACCTTCATGCCTTCATAGCGTTTTTTAAGCGCATCAAGCTCCGGAAGCTCTCCCACGCAGGGCACGCACCAGGTAGCCCAAAAGTTGATGATATATAGCGTGTCTTTTGATGAGGTATAACGAATTATTTGATCTGCACTGAGGGCTTTTATTCCCTGGGCCATTGCCCCAAAGGAAAAAGCGAGTATGAAGCAGGTGATAAAAAGTTTTTTCATGGTTAAGTGTTTAAATATATTAGTGCAAGTTAAAAAAGTTAAAGGGTTAAAGGGTTAAAGGGTTGAGTGGTTAAGGGGTTAAAAAGTTAAAGGGTTAAAGGGTTAAGGGGTTAAAAAGTTAAAGGGTTAAAAAGTTAAAGGGTTAAGGGGTTAAAGGGTAGTCAATCAATTCACCATGTCCTTTCCTGGCTCCAATAGGGTGTTCGAGGTAAGGGGAAACCTTTTCCGGGGGCATGACCGGGGTTGACTTTATGTAGAAAAAACCATCATTTTCCATGACTAATTTTGCTGTTTCCATGACTTTTTTGTACTTCAGCATGACTTTTTGCGCCGAAATTTGCATTAATATGATTAAAGATATTTTTATTGTATTGATTATCAGTTATTTTCAAAGTATATTTTATCATCAGCATGACTTTTATTGACTTTTTTGAAAATGAAATGTCTGAACCTTGAAAAAAGGATTAAAGGATCAGCATGACACAGTTTTCGGATACGGATAATGGTTTGCATTTTCAGTTTATTTAGCTCAAATGTGAAGGTCTGCATTTATAATTTTATATGCGGTTTGCTACGGGTAGTGAAATTTTTTTTTCGCCGGAAAAGAGCGATGGCGGCGGATTTCAGAAAATAGTGCTGCGGAAAATTTGTGTGAATTAATGCACGTTAGGAGGGCAAGAAGTAGTCATCATCTTCGGGGCCTTGATTACCGCCGAGTCCCTGAAAAAGGAGACTCGGCGGGGAGGGATGACTTTATGGCTTAATAATTTATTGCGAGGGTTGTTGTTGAAAACACAGATGGCGGTGAAGCAAGTCAATTTTCTTATTTTTGCAATAAATGTTACCAGATGATACCCGACACAAAATTGAAAATATCACTTCAGGAGCTATCATTGAGGGGGAGCCAAATCATTGCTCAACAATCAGAAATTCATTATGCAGTCGCTTTGCAACAAGTACTACTGTTAAAAAAGACTTCGAAAGTAAAGCAATCTTTAAGGAAGAGCAGGCCCTCTTAATAGAAGCATATTGTACAGAACATGAATTATGGTACAAAGAGCGCCCCGGAGAGGATCTCTATTTGACGCGGGGCGGCGAAGCTATGGTGTATCTTCATCCCGACCATCGCCACGTAATCAAGCTTAATGACGCGATATATTATGCTACATGGCTGGAATTTTTTAATAGTATTCTTCTGCATAATCTCATCTTTGAAAACACATCATATAATTTATTGGGATTTGTAAAAGAGGAAGGCACCTTGTACGCGGCGCTTGAGCAATCTTTTATTTTGTCTGACGCCCAGGTTGAGTTAGATGATATAAAAAAAATTCTGGAGTTCAATGGGTTTAAAAACAGCCGAAGAAACGACTACATTCACGAGCAATTAGGGTTAATTCTCGAAGATATGCACGATGAAAACGTAATTGTTAACTCAGAAACCCTTTTTTTCATTGATTCCGTTTTTTATACCGTTACTCCCACCCATTCGGTATAATCACCTTTTCCCGTTTCGAAATTAATAAGGCTCCGAATTGGCAAACGCCCTGCTTTGAAAAAAGAAGGGGTGTATGATGTATGCGCCAGAACACTTATTTCATGAGATCGCTTCGTTCCTCCCGATGACGGGAGTCAGTGATGCACGCAACTCAGATAAAAACGGTATTTCATTTGTTTGTACGGTAATCATTTTATTTTTACTTTGCTGAAAAGCAATATCCGGTAAAATATTATAGCACCACATGGCTAAGAAAAAGCAGCATCCTAGTACAAGTACCCAGCCTAAATCTAAAGCCAAAGCGCCTGCAGAAAATAAACCTGCCCCAAAACCTGATTTGCCTAAGGCCAAAGCGCCTACGGATAAATGGCTGATCGCGATATTGGTAGTGTTTGCTTTTGCTATAAATGCCGCAACTATTGGTTATGATTATACGCTCGACGACCCCTACTTTACGAAAAGCAATCCCTATGTGAGCCAGGGGCTTTCTGCAACACCGGTATTTTTTACACATGCTGCATATTATGGCGTATTTAAAAACCATGACGCTTCCTACCGCCCGCTGTTGCTGGTGAGTTTCGCTCTCGAAAAACAACTTTTTGGTTTTGATTCCAGGGTAAGCCATGTGGTGAACCTGCTGTTGTTTTGTGGCCTGCTTACCGCGTTGTTCCTTTTGCTCAGGCGTGTATTTAATCAATACTCTGCGTTTATACCTTTTTTTATAGTGCTGCTGTTTGCATTGCACCCTATACATACAGAGGTAGTGGCCAGCATTAAAAGCCGTGACGAAATACTTGCTTTCCTGCTTACGGCTTTGTGCACATTGCAAAGCTTTAAGTATATAGACACGAATAAGGTGATTCACCTGGTATTGTCGGGGGTTTATTTTTTCCTTGCGCTGTTGTCGAAAGAGACGCCGGTAACCTTTGTGGTCATTGTGCCGATGACGATTTATTTTTTTAGGGATGTGAAGCTCAAGACGATAATCACAGCCTGTGTGCCCTACCTGATTATGGTGGTTATTTATATGCTCATGCGGGCGAACTTCATTGAGTCGGACGGGGAGAAGGTGAAAATAATGGTAAATAATAATGGGCTGATGGCTGCTGCTAATGAGTCGGAAAAATTAGCTACGGCTTTGTTCATCCAGTTAAAATATATACTCCTGCTTATCTTCCCGCACCCACTGTCCTACGATTATTCCTATAATCAGATCCCCATCATTGATTTTAGCGATGTTAAAGCGCTGGCTTCTTTGATTGTATATGGCGGCCTCGCCGTATATGCGCTTATTAACCTGAAGCGGAAAAATATTTTTGCCTACTGCATATTATTTTACCTTGGTTCTACCATCATTACGGCAAATATATTGGTGGACATAGGCGCTACAATGGCCGAGCGTTTTCTTTTTACCGCATCCCTGGGGTTTTGTATAGCCGTTGTTTTTCTTTTGGTCAAGTTATTCAAGGCAGATCCGGCACAACTCAGCTATGCGAATGCCTCAAAAGTATTTTACGCGGTAGGCATCATTGCTTTACTTTATTGCGGGAAAACAATAGCACGGAACGGAGCATGGAAGAACAACACTGTTCTTTATGAAAGCGGTATGGAAACCGCGCCCAATAGCTGGCGGGCCCAGTATCTGCTGGGCGTGGAATATACCAGGCAACTCGATGAAGAAAAAGATACCGTCAAGAAAAGAGAACTATTTAATAAGGCTATTGAACATTTCAATGCCAGCATCAGGGCTCTTCCCGGCACGTCTGAAGCTTATGTGCTGAAGGGGTATGCATTCGAGTTTATTGGCCATCACGAGGATTCCGCTATTGCAACTTACAAGGCGGCATTGGCTATTGACCCGCTGAATGATAAGGCTGCTATAAACCTGGGGTCTGTTTACGTCAGGACGGGGCACTTTCCAGAGGCCATCAAGGTTTTGGGAGCTGAAATCGCAAGGGACAGCAGCAATACAGATGCTATTGCGAACCTGGCTGCGGCTTATGGCAATAGCGGCCATTTCCCGGAAGCGCTGAAATATTATGCTGAAGCGCTAAGAATAAAACCAGACCAGCCAGTCTATGTATACAACAGCCTCACCAATATTTACCATTTTATGGGCGATTCAGCCAAGGCACAGTACTACAGGGCGTTGATGGTGAAGAAAATGAGTGAGAAAAAGTAGTTTCGATGGGCGAGCTGTGTAACCGCTAAGAAATGAGTCCTGATTTTCTAAAATGTAAGTGGGTGTAATTATATAGGTTAAAATTACCGGATGATAATTACCTTTCCTATATATAGGCGGTCTGCGGCGTTCACAGAAATAATGTATAAGCCCGAGGGCTGTCCCAATGTCATAACAACTGTTTTATTGCTCTTAATAGTTGTTTCCTCTATCTTTTCTCCAAAAAGGCTCGAAATAGTTACGGTAGCCTGCTCTTCAATCGCAGATGAGAGCAACAAGGTGAAAACTCCATTGTTAGGATTGGGATTTACGTTAATGGGTCCAAGGCCAGTATAAGAGATGGCATTTACTCCACTGGGACAATCAGAAAGTGGGCTAACAACAAATGGAAATATCTCGGTCGAAATACACCGGTTAATTGTTACGGTGTAGGTGATCGTATCTATACCTGGTAATATGCCCATTGTTAAACCAGAGGCTGAAATAAGGGCAATGGAATGATTACTGCTGCCCCAAACTCCACCAATAATCGTATCTTTCAAAGTTGTTGTATCATTTGCACACAAACTATCAATGCCGGAAATAATGCCAGCATTGGGTAAGGGATTAACGGTAACAGTTTGCGCTGCAATCTCCGTGCCGCAACTATTTGTTACCGAATAATTAATTGTTGCTGTGTCTGATGAAACACCGTAAACTATGCCCAGGCTGCCAACCGTAGCGATACTAGTATTACTGCTACTCCAAGCGCCGCCTGTTATTGAATCACTTAGTGCAGTTGTGGAAGACATACATATTTCAGCAAATCCCGATATACTCCCGGCAATTGATAAAGGATCAACGGTAATAATTTGCGTAGCCATGGCTGTTCCACAAATATTGGTTACTGAATAACTAATTGTGGCAGTACCCGCCGAAACACCAGTAACAATACCCATTCTATCAACGGCGGCAATACTTGCAGGGCTGCTGCTCCATATCCCCCCGGTTACCGCAACAAATAATGAAATACTATCGCCGGTGCATACGTTTGGAGTGCCGGCTATCACGCCCGCATCCGGCAGTGGATTTACAGTAATGGTCGCTATTGAATATACACTGCCGCAAGATATAGTTGTTGAATAGGTAATAGTCGCCGTACTTGCCGAAGTCCCCGTGACAGTCCCTGTAACAATCCCTGTAGTGGAACCAACAATAGCTATTGCAGTATTACTGCTGCTCCATAGTCCGCTGCTTCCGGCTACCGTATCGCTAAGTGAGACAATAGATCCAGTGCAAACGGAATCAATTCCATTAATAATTCCTCCAGAGCAATTCACCGTTATAAACACTGTGTCAGCCCCTGTAGTATTATAGCCCTGGGTGTATATTACTGAAGTGGTGAGTGTAGAATCTGCATAAGATGAACCGCCGCCGCCGCCAACAAAATAACCTGCACCGCCGCCGTAATAACCGCCCCCGCCCCCGCCGCCAGCATCTTGTCCCGAACAATTATACCCTCCCAGACCTAATGCGCCAGACACAAAAGTAATACACCGGGGACTAGGCCCAGTACCTCCAGTCCCTCCGCTCGTTTGGGTACCTCCGGAGCCACTCCATGCTGTGGTATCACCATCAC
>Ga0206890_1067_pt3 | contig 12860 bp, 11 predicted proteins | sample Alteio_BWOrgHeat_58_FD_152960 | JGI IMG/M metagenome (GOLD analysis project Ga0206890, IMG submission 152960) | Enriched cells from forest soil in Barre Woods Harvard Forest LTER site, Petersham, Massachusetts, United States - Alteio_BWOrgHeat_Nextera6 ... | reverse complement strand
CCGATACAGATCTTCCAGGCATGGTCAAAATCAAATGTAATTAAAAAATAATCATAATTCGCACAAAATGAATACACTAATTACAAAACGCTATACTTTCGGTAAAATACAAGAAATTATTTTTTCTGGAACACGCTAAAAAGTCAGGTTTCGTACGGGAGGACCATAATTGTCTAACGGCACGACGGGCTATTAATCTTAAAATTACTTTCAATTAAGCTATTGAGCCATTAACCAATTAAAATTACTTTTGCCCCATGCCGGTAATATCACATCGTGGCGCGCTGATGCCGCCGTCCCCCATTCGCAAATTGGTGCCCTATGCTGATGCAGCTAAGAAAAGAGGTACAAAAGTGTATCACCTCAATATCGGCCAGCCCGATATAGTTACGCCACGATCTATCCTGGATGCTGTAAGAAACACGCACATGCAGGTACTGGAATATAGCCCCAGCGCAGGTTTCGACAGTTACCGTAAAAAACTGGTAGAATATTATGAACGGAATAAGATAGAGGTAACTGCCAGTCAGATAATTGTTACCACCGGCGGCTCTGAAGCCATTATGTTTGCCATTCAAAGTTGCCTCGATCCCGGCGATGAGATTATTATACCAGAGCCTTTTTATGCTAATTATAATGGTTTCTCCACCAGTTCAGGTGTGAAAGTAGTGCCAATACCGTCAACTATTGAGAACGGCTTTGCTTTACCTGCTACTGAAGGTTTTGAAAAGGCAGTCACTACCCGCACTAAAGCGATAATGATTTGCAACCCCAATAATCCTACCGGCTACCTCTATAGTAAAGAAGAACTGGATGTGCTAAAAGAAATATGCCTGAAACACGACCTGTTCCTTTTTAGCGACGAAGCGTACCGCGAGTTTTGTTACGATGGTGCAAAGCATATATCAGCGCTCTCACTGGAAGGGCTGGAAGATAATGTGATTTTGCTTGATACTATTTCCAAACGGTATAGTGCGTGCGGTGGCCGCATAGGCGCTTTTGTTACCCGCAACCAGTCTGTGCTGGATGCTGCCATGAAATTTGCGCAGGCACGCCTTAGCCCGCCTTCTTTTGCACAGATTTTGGGAGAGGCCGCTGTCGACTTACCAGCCGATTATTTTGATGCGGTGCATGCTGAATATACTTCCCGGCGGGATCTTTTAGTGAAACGGCTCCAGGCCATTAAAGGTGTGAAATGCCCTTTACCCGGCGGAGCGTTCTACGCCATGGCAAGATTGCCTGTTGATGACACTGAAAAATTTTGTCAATGGCTGCTGGAAGGGTTTTCACACAATGGAGCGACCGTGATGATGGCCCCGGCTGCTGGATTTTACGCTACTCCCGGCAAAGGCAGGAATGAGGTGCGCCTGGCATATGTCCTTAATAAAGACGACATAAATGCTGCTATGGATTGCCTGGACGCAGCCTTGAAAACATATAAATCTGGACAATAGACAGCCCTTCAAAAATGATTTTTAAGTAGCAAGTTAAGTTTAACTTTACAGCATTGTTTTATCGTAAAAGTATGCTTCAAAAGTTAGTCATAAAAAACTACGCCATTATTGACCACCTGGTCATTGAACCCGATGCACGTCTGAATACTGTAACAGGAGAAACAGGGGCCGGGAAGAGCATCATATTGGGAGCCTTATCCTTGATCCTAGGCGAACGAGCCGATAGTTCCGTTCTGATTAATAAAAATGAAAAATCAGTAATCGAAGGCTATTTCGATGTAAGTAGTAATGATATTTTCAAAAAAGCACTGGCAGACGCTGAACTGGACTATGACGCACAATGCATCATCCGGAGGGAAATCGCAATCAATGGTAAGTCGCGCGCTTTTATTAATGATACCCCGGTAACCCTTAATGTCCTGAACCAGTTAACATCGCTATTGGTGGACCTGCACCAGCAGTTTGATCAACTTGCATTAGAAGATGACCATTTTCAGATGGAAGCACTGGATGCAATAGGGAACAACATTGCTTTAGCAGAAAATTACAAGAAATTATATTTCAGGCACAAGACAATAAAACAGAAACTGGGAGATCACAGGGAGCGCCAGGCCCAATGGCAGAAAGAGGCTGATTATAAAAAATATCTGCTTGATGAGCTGCAACAGGCCGCATTTAAGGAAGAAGAAATAGAACTTGCCGACCAGCGGTTAAAACAGATGAACCATTCGGAACGCATTATTAGCGTATTGGAGTCTGCGCGAGCTTTGCTTGAAGAAGGGGAACAACCCATAGTAAATGAGCTTAAACGCATCAGCCAGCAGTTGCAGGGTATCGCCAACTTACTGCCCGGGATAGAAACGCTGCAGGAACGCATTTCCTCGGTTTGGGCTGAGCTGAAAGACATTGCCGGGGAACTTGAAACAGAACAAAGCAAGGTATCTCTTGATCCTTCCGTAATGGAAGAATTACAGCAAAGGTTAGACCTTGGGTACAAGCTTCTGAAAAAACATGGTGCAAAAGATACAAGTGAATTGCTGGCACTGCAGCAAAAACTGGAACATGAATTGAAAGCGACTACAGATATAAATGACGCAATTGAAAAACTGGCAATTGAAGAAGGAATTATTTACAAAGAATTGGTTGCGGAAGCGGGAGAGTTGTCCGTACTGCGAAAGAAAGTAGCCCCTACTTTTGCCGAAAAAATAAACCTGTTGCTCGCCTCGGTAGGTATGCCCAATGCCCGTTTTGAGGTTCGGATAGAAAATACGCCCCCGTCCTGGCATGGTATAGACCATATACAATTTCTGCTGGATGCTAACAAAAGCGGCCAGTTCCAACTATTACAAAAGGCGGCGTCCGGCGGAGAAATGAGCCGCATTATGCTGTGTATCAAATCACTCACAGCAAAGGCATTACACATGCCCTCGCTTATTTTCGACGAGGTAGATACAGGCATATCCGGTGAAGCGGCAAGGCAGGTAGGATTGTTGTTAAGAGACCTCTCACAATATCACCAGGTGATTTGCATCACCCATCAGCCGCAAGTAGCGGCAAAGGGTTCAAAACACTTTTATGTTTACAAAGAAGCGGATAAAAATGACCGGCTCTCCACAAAAATAAAAGTACTTGTGAAAGATGAGCGTGTCCTTGCGATAGCCCGCATGATCGGCGGGGAACAGCCTAGTGAGGCTGCGATCAGCAATGCAAAGGAATTGGTAGAAATATAAAAATGGGCTTTCTACGAAGTGTTTTTTTCGTTTTAGTTGCGTATCTTCTTGTATTCTTTATTACCTTGTTATCTCAATCATTGCGTATGTCCGGCCGGAGGAAATTTTTGAAGCTTTCATTGTTAACATCTGCTGCGATATTGGCAAGAAAAAACCTTTTTGCAAAAAATGTAAAATACGCTGATACACAATATCCAGTCATGAAAGGCGAGCCTATTGTTATCTCCACATGGGATTTTGGCAAAGAAGCAAATGCTGCTGCCTGGGAAGTATTGAAGAACGGGGGCAAAGCACTGGACGCAGTTGAAACAGGTGTAAAAGTGCCGGAAGCTGACCCGGATAATCAATCGGTGGGTCTTGGTGGCCGCCCAGACAGGGATGGGCGGGTAACCCTTGACGCATGCATCATGGATGAAAACAGCAGGTGCGGATCAGTGGCTTGCCTGGAGCACATCGTACATGCTATTTCCGTTGCCCGCATGGTAATGGAGAAAACACCGCACGTAATGATTGTGGGAGATGGAGCCCTACAATTCGCACTGGCAAATGGCTTTAAAAAAGAAAACCTTCTTACACCTAAAAGCGAAAAGGAATGGAAGGAATGGCTCAAAGAATCCCATTATGAACCATGGATGAATGTGGAGAATGAGCATTACCATAAAGCCAATGGTACGCCTGGCAATGAAAAAAATCATGATACCATAGGCATGGTAGCTATGGACAAAAATGGGGACCTGAGCGGAGCCTGCACTACCAGCGGGCTTGCCTATAAGATGCATGGCCGTGTTGGCGATTCGCCTATCATTGGCGCGGGCTTGTACGTAGACAACGAAGTAGGCGCAGCCACAAGCACTGGCGTAGGAGAGGAAGTGATCCGTATTGTTGGCTCACACCTCGTTGTGGAACTAATGCGCCAAGGAGTTGATCCTGAAACAGCCTGTAGAAAAGCGGTCGAGCGTATAGTGGCCCGCAATCCTGTCGCTGCCAAAGAAGTACAGGTTGGTTTCCTTGCGATGAATAAAAAGGGCGAATATGGCGCTTATGCTTTGCAGGACGGGTTTACCTATGCTGTACGGAGCGGTAAAGAAGAAAAGATATATCCTGCTAAGCACATTTTCTAAAATTTCTAATCGAGCATTTTCAAGTTTTCATTGACAAGTTTTCAAGTTATTAGATGATCTTAGAAGTTTGTGCTTATAATATACAGTCCTGCCTCATAGCAGAGAAAGCGGGAGCTTCAAGAATAGAGCTCTGTGCTGATCCTTTGCTGGGGGGCACCACCCCCAGCTATGGACTGCTGGAATACGCCATTGAGCATATTGCCATTCCCGTATTCCCTATGATACGGCCTCGCGGCGGCAACTATGTTTATGACGCTGATGAATTGGCCATTATGCAAAAAGATATTCTTGCGTGCCGGCGACTGGGATACAAGGGCATTGTTACCGGTGCGCAATTGCTGGATGGGCGCATCAATACTGATCAACTTAAGCGCCTCATCGAATGTGCCGGCACCATGGCTGTTACCTGTCATAAAGTATTTGATTCCACTCCAGATGCATTTGCAGCACTGGAAGATCTTATTGCAGCTGGCTGTTCTCGGGTACTCACTTCCGGGTTAGAAAAAACAGCAACGGAGGGAGCAGCATTGTTATCGCAATTGATCACGCAGGCAGCAGGTCGTATTATCATCATGCCAGGTGGCGGGGTGAGGTCGTCCAATATTGCTCACGTGGCAGAGACAACCGGAGCTAAAGAATTCCATAGTTCGGCGATCGTGGCAAGGGCATCAAACAATATCGCAGATGAACGGGAGATCAGGCTCATAGTTCAGCAATTGCAATAACTTTATTTAGATATCAACTCAGCCTGTCTCAAAAAATATTTTCCCAACACATCAAATTCTACGTTTACCACACCGCCTGTTTCAACATCTTGAAAATTAGTGTGCTCATGCGTATACGGTATAATAGTAACGGTAAATTCATCTCTGCCAACATTGAACACAGTCAGGCTGACGCCATTGATGCAAATCGAGCCTTTCTCAATAACCAGCGGAGCATATTCCGTGGGGAAACGGAAACGGAATAGCCAACTACCGTAGAGTGTTTGTTTTTCTGTGCAAGTAGCAATGGTATCCACATGTCCCTGCACAAAATGCCCGTCTAACCTGCCGCCCACTAATAACGCGCGCTCGATATTTATTTTGTCGCCAACATGCCAATTGCCCAGTGTTGTTTTTGCAAGCGTTTCCGCTACGGCTGTCACTCTGTAATTTGAGCTTTCGGTATGGACCACTGTAAGGCATACCCCATCATGCGCCACACTTTGGTCCACTTTTAGTTCGGCGGCAATAGCACTTTCTATCGTAAAGCGACGATTGCTACCATCCTCTAAAACGGCAGCGACAGTGCCCATTGTTTCAATAATACCTGTGAACATTTGGCAATTTATTTTTTGTATGCGGTACCTATATGGGTGGAGATAACGCCTGTATCGCTATTGACTGTCAAAACTATAGACATAATAGAATCCGAGATGATGTCCTTCTTAAAATATCCGTTCACTGTATCAGCGGATGTGCAAAAATATTGTCCTTCATCGGCATTTACAGTGGCATTTAATAAGGAATCACCTACAGTCGTATCTACAGTAGCAATAAATAGCAGCCCTGCAGTTAACTTAAGGACGCCGCCATTGCTGCAAAAGCCAGAAACCGCCATTTCCGTTTTGCTAAGCTTAGTTATAGTCATTACAAAAGAATCGGCATAAATAAAAAGCCCTGAGGGCTGCACGAATACAGAATCATGGTATTCCCAGGTGCCGTTGAATACATCAGTAGGATAAAAACACACAGAGTTATCCGGCGTGCCGGGAAAGCCCCAGTTATAATTTACCGCTGTTGGGTCATTGCAATATGGATTGGTTAACCTAGGATCAGGCGTTGCCTTAGTGTCTTTATATTTTATACACGATAAAACAAAAACTGCTCCTACTGCAAGCAATAACCCTATGGAAATAATATATCGCATATGTAGTGGTCAGGGTTCAGTATATCAGAAATCAGAGTATGTATTTATGCAATTGCAAAAATACGAAAAACGCCGCCTGCTAATACAACGCATTTTTCCCGAAATTATTCAATTTATCAAGGATTTTTACAGATAATTTGTTAACTTATTTCCGAACAAATGTATGAACGGGGATGGTTTCACCCTTTGCTCCTGTACCTGTTAAAAAATAGGTTCCGGGAACTAAGGGCGCAACATTGAATTGCAGGATGTTTTTACCTTCTTTGCAATTTTGGCTCAATAAATTATCCACTACCCTCCCCTGCATATCATAGATCACAAAGCCGAACATTTGCTCCGTATTCACATTAAACTCATAGCTCACAAATTGCCAGCCCGGATTAGGATATATTTTTGAAGTTTGAGCGATGGGGGTTGATATTGCCGGCACACTTTCATAATAAGGGGAAACTAATTTGGCCATATAATTACCATATTGCCTCCTTTTTTTACCAAAAATTCCCTCCACCCAAACGGTTCCGGTTGATGTCCAGTCCGGCTGGGAACCGCTGTAATCACCCCATCTTTGCTCTTTTTGAGATAGTTGCGATATAGTTGTGTCGCCGCTTATGATTGTGGTCATCTCAGATAAGTTGCTGCCATCAAAAAATATGGCTCCGAACCCGGGATAAGTGTTCGGCCCGGAATAATCGAACGAAATTATTGATTGATTACTTCCGGCCGGACTACCGGCATAGGAAATATTGGGGTAGCCAAAATCAAGCGAATCTATGCTGTAAATCTGCCCCGTTAATACAGGGCTGGTGTTAAAATTGCTGATAATGCCAAAGTAAATAGCAGACGCCCCGTTTGCCGGATTTAGAGAGGTACTTACAAACTGTATTTCAGTACCCTGGATAAAACCGCCCAATACTCTGCCATCATTTGTGGCCAGTGTTAAAGAGGTATCCGGCTGGCGCGCATCAGGCGGCACACCGTAAGACGACATGGTGGAAACCACAGGCGTTACCGTAAGAAAAGAATCAGCGCTTCCGATTGTATCAGGGATTTCAACGAGGAATACGCTGTCATTGGAAACATCAAAATCCCGGTTAGATAAAAAATACTGGCTCGGGCCTAATAAAGTATTACCTGGATTTAACGGATACAGGCAACGCAGGTAATTGTCATCGAACTTCACGCTGTCCCATATCTGGTAGGTAAGGGCAGTGTCGCCACTATACCCGTCTTGTTTGCGCACCTGGTAAATGACCGAGTGTGTGAATCCGGCCTGCCAGGAACTGTCATACTTTATTTTGTTGCCCGTGAAGAAAACTTCATTTTGAGTAATGGATATTGCCGGGTAGTCGAACCAAGTGGTGTCTGCAGCATAATCACCGTAAAACTTATAAAATGCCCATGCAGCGTCGGGGTCGTTAGTTTGCGAAAATCCAAGCACAATCCAGTTGTATTGATCAGTACTGTTAAGCATAATACAAATAAAGCGATCCGCAACGGGATCATAAACTATCTTAGGGTCATATCTATAGTTGTAAGTGACTCTTAAAGAGTTATTTAACCCTACACTTGCGCTAAAGGTCATGATATCTTTGCGAGTGAGATATGCGCCAGTAGTAGCGTCATGGACAGAGATGAATTCATTCATCACCGAAACCGCCTGATTGTTCTGATTCACCGCGGTATAATTGTCGGGGGGGATGCCCGGCGAGGAGTCAGCGACAAAGCTGGTTGCCACTATGGGTGGGTTAGCAGAAGTAGTTCTCTGCGCCATTCTGCTGTTTTGATGAGGATAATTTTTTCTTATCTGATCCTTAATTATTTGCAATCTTTGCTGGTCTGCTTCAGCATCCGGATCCGGCAGTTCCATGCTGTACACATGGGCATTATACTTGTCCTGCACTTCGCTCAACACGACTTTACCGGCTAACGGGGTAGTGTACTTCTTCGGCCGGACCTGTTGGGCGAAAGAAGTAAAACCCGCAATTAGCAACACTACAGTAAGCAATACGAAATTCCGCATGGCAATTATTTTTCATAAAATTAAAAAATATCGGGAAGGGTAACAAAAATAAGTTGCCTGCCTGGGAACAACAATAAAATAAGTTTATCACCGACCAAAAAGGAAGCTAGCTTTTTAAAAAGCGTGTAATAGTGACCAAGAATATTATCCCTGCAAGGCTGCTGCACCGCTCACTATTTCAGTAAGCTCTGTGGTGATCGCGGCCTGACGGGCACGGTTATAGCTTATTTTCAGGGCTTTCAGCAAGTCGTTGGCATTTTCGGTTGCCTTGTCCATAGCCGTCATGCGTGCGCCATGCTCAGAAGCATTGGCATCGAGCACAGCTTTATAAACCTGGGTATTTAATATCTTAGGCATCAATTCCTGTAAAAGAATACCCATATCCGGCTCAAAAATAAAATCAACGCTCTTGGCTCCCTTCGCTTTTTCCACCTTCGGTATAGGCAAATAAGGCTCCGCTATAAAGTTTTGTGTAGCAGCATTTTTGAACTGGCTGTAAATGATCTCCACACGGTCGAATTCCTTATTCAGGAAGGCTTGCTGGGCATGTACTGCGGCCTTGCGCACATTATCAAAAGCGAGGTCGGAGAAAATGTTCCAATAAGCGTCAACAATTTTATAATTATTGCGGAGAAAATATTCATAGCCTTTTTTACCAATAGGCAATATGGTTACGTTGCCTTTGGCATGCTGGCTGGCATATTTGGACCTGATGACCTCGCGAGTAAGTTTAATTACATAAGAATTATAACCGCCGCAAAGGCCACGATCGCTGGTAACCGGAATCAGCAGTACACGCTCCACGGGACGCTCATGCGCAAGAGGCATACTTGAATCGGATGAAGAGCCGCTGACGATATTACTGAGCATCTCCTGTAGCTTTTTAGCGTAAGGGCGCATTTGAATTATTGCATCCTGCGCCCGGCGCAGCTTTGCGGCACTCACCATCTTCATAGCCTTAGTGATCTGCTGCGTGGAAGTTACCGACTTGATGCGATTGCGAACCTCTTTAAGTTGTCCTGACATATTAACTAATAAAATAACAATTTTAAAACCGCGGCAAAATTACCATTTTTAACTGTGATTATGAAAAAAGGGAGAACCAATTTTAGTCATTGAATATTCATATTATAATTTATTATTTTTCGTCGCCTAATAGCGCCACACCCTGTCAATTCCGAGCATTTTAGTAAAGTGAAACTTTTATCGCAGACCTATCCAATCGTCCTTCCTCCGCTATAGCATGGGTTACAGCCGTCGCTAAAGCTATGGCAGTTGAAAGAGGAAAACACCAATAGCAAAAGGCTTTTTTTGTAATGCTATACATTTTATTACAAAGTGATTTTTTTATTGTTATTAAGGCTTTTTTGAAAATATATCAAAAATTGTGTTATAAAAACATAACATTTCCTGACAAATCATAACATTGAAAAGGAAAATAAAAAAGGTATTAATTTTTTATAGTTATTAATCAAATTTGACATTCATTGGTGTTGATTGCTCGCACCCCCACATTTCCCTATATTTCTATTCCGATAGCGATCGGGATGAAACTTTTTTCCCGGAGTTTGCCGGCAAATTTCAATTTTCATTTTTCTCAAATGTTATTAGCCTGGGATTAGTGATTTTGTTTGTAGTAAATATACTATGGTCTATAGGGATTTGCGTAATGGTACGGGTAGTAAAATTTTAAAATGGTTGTAATTTATTGATAATGAGCTAGTTGTCGAATTGTATGCTGCGGAAATTTGTATAGTCAATTCGCATGTTATGGTGCAACCAGAATTCAGGCATGTGCAAGCATCCGCGGTAGCCTAATCTATCATCGGTGCACCTTGGGACAGCAGGACCAGCCGAGCGGGCGAAAACTAATTATTTTGTGCGCCCGCAGCAATCCATTTGCTCACCTGGGTAATCTTGCATTCGGATAGTTGAGCACCACCGAGCGGCATATTGTGACTGCCTGGGTTATGCTGCAGGTCACTAATCAGATTTCCATTTTGCGCCTGTGCCAGCACGCCGCTGTATGTATCCAGAATTATTCCGCCACCCGTACCTGATGCTGATGCTGTTGCGTGGCAGGAATAGCAATTATTGCTAAGGATGGGCACTATGGCAGCGGCAAAAGTAAATTTTGTGGTATCGCAGTTTACTAAGCAACCCGTATCATCGGGCGCGCCCATGTTTATCCACCGGCTCATCAGGCTAAGTTGCGTGCTGTCGAGAAGTGGCGTGGGAGACTTTGGCATTTTGCCACTTACACATTCTGTATAAAGTTTGCTGCCAGCAGCGCTTCCTTTCGCCAAACCTTTAAGTATTATCGTAGAATACCCGGAAAGATTATATCCTTTTTTAGCAGTGGCAGCATCGTGACATCCGCTGATAGCGCAGTAACCAGTGAAAATAGGTAATACGTCCCTCTGGAAACAAACTGATGTATCTACTATATCTTGTGTAGTATCAGTTCTTGTTGTTGTTGTGGTGGTATTTGACGTGGCCGCCAGAGGTATTTGTGGCTTATGAGTACATGCGTAAAAACAAAGGGCGAACGACAGTATAGCTATAACCGGGATAAACTTCTTCATGACAAATATTAATAATTCAACGAATCAGGCGCAAAAATAGGTGTTGCCTGCAACCCTCAATATTGTCAAATTGTTAATGAATTATTACCAATCGTTTTTAGATTAAACGTTGTCATGGAAATATATATAGCCGTTGCTCCAGATGTTTCTTATTCTTGCCTCAGGTCGAAAGCAAGGCCCAATATCGCCCCTCCTTCTTCATCTTTTAAAGGGGGTGCTATATTATACATGGCCAATCTCTTATTTTTTCCATCCTTCTTGAAAGCATAACCTATACTGTTTTCATTACTGCCTTTAAAACCGATAATATTGGCGGCTGTAAGGGTCCAGTTGGCACAATCCCCGGCGTAACATAACTCATAAGTGAGATAGTTTTCAAGCCCGGTTACATGCCCATCGGTAGTGAAAATTACTTTTTGCAGGGTGGGTTTACCATTCTTGCAAATAAATATAAGTGCCTGTAATAACCTTGTCATTGAGATAATAGTCGAATACCCACTCATGCTCTTTATTTTCAGGTACTTTCTTAAATTCAGAGTTTGAGGTAGTATGATCCCATGCACTATCCTCAAGTATGAGCGTGCCATCGGGGGTTATTGTGAAAAACATGTCGCCAAGCGCGGAGGCATGCGCTATGTGATACTTACCGCCTTCTTTTTTGTAGGGAAGTTTATCCGGGCCTTCGAATCCATCACCAATTTCCACGCTATCGGGGCTGGTGAAGTGCATTTCTACGCAATAGCGGGGAATGCTATCCAGTATCATTGTGTCTGAACCTTTTAAGATCGTGTTATTTATATAAACCCCTGAAATATCCCTGATGCTATCAGTTGAATTAATATTCTGAGGTGGGGTTTGATTTTTTCGATTGGCACCATCGTTATCGGTACAGGAAGAAAACTGTATTAATGCTATTACAGCGTAGAGGTATAACGATGTTTTCATGTCCTTTTATTTTCGAATTTATAAAATTAAAGAAAAAATTTATTTATCCAAAAGAGCGCCGTAACATGAGAAAAAATTGACGACAAAAAAATGACACTCCATGTCCGTGACTTGTATATATACATAGATGTCCCACACTTCAAAAAGTGTGGGACATCTATGTCTTGCGAAACTTTGATGCAGCAAAAAATCTTATTCCATTATTAATTTGGTCACGTGGTTTTGCCCGGCTGCGACCACATTTACCAAATACATGCCGGTCGGTACATTTCCTAAATTGAATAGCAAAGCCTGGCCGGTGTTATCAGTAACTATCCTTGTTTCCATCACTCTACCCATCATATCACTGATCTTAATTTCCGCTTCTGAAAACTCAAGGGGTATCTCTACATTGAATTGGCCTTTTGCCGGGTTGGGGTAAACTTTTATGGCATCCGGGCCAACTATGATTAGTCCGGTTCCGGGTTCCTCTCTGTGAGCATTTGTGGAGGGAAAAGTTTTCATACAATTGTGATGATCAGTCACCGTTAATATATAGCCGACCCCCGCGGTTGGTATTCCTGCTAAGGTTATACCAAGTGGAGTGCCGGTTTCATAAGCTGGAGATAGTGCGCCGCCACTGGCTTTGGCCCAAGAATAGGTGTAGGGTGAAGTACCTCCACTCATTGTAACTGTAATACTACGCCCGGAAGCGCCGCCTGAGGATACAGAAGTATAAGAATATGAGTGGCTGAATGCAGTGGGCTGAGTAACATTCAATGAAGGGCTGGTTTTAGTACAGCCATTCGCATCAGTAACTGTTACACTATAGGGACCACCTGCTACGCTAAGTCCGGTAGCGGGGTTTGTGGTTTCACCATTGCTCCAGAGGTAAGTGTATGGTGGAGCGCTGCCAGTACCGGGAGTACCACCGGCAACAGTAATATTAAGACTACCGTCGTTTGTAGTGCCAACGCTCCCTATATTACACGATACAGGGGTAATAGTCTGAGTGGGTATTGTTAATGCCGGTGGCTCAGTGATTGCGAAAGGAACATTTATAGCCTGGCAACCATTAGCATCGGTAACAGTTACCTTATATATTTTTCCTGCAC
>Ga0206890_1299_pt1 | contig 12868 bp, 10 predicted proteins | sample Alteio_BWOrgHeat_58_FD_152960 | JGI IMG/M metagenome (GOLD analysis project Ga0206890, IMG submission 152960) | Enriched cells from forest soil in Barre Woods Harvard Forest LTER site, Petersham, Massachusetts, United States - Alteio_BWOrgHeat_Nextera6 ... | reverse complement strand
AGAGCTCCCGATAAACCAAAATGTCCAAACGTCATTCAACCACCACAAATATTTCAACAAATGAACAGGAAAATAATCAACACCAAGCCCCCGCTAGATATACCCATATCGCCTGCCGGTCACCCTGGGCTTTGCCTGGTAAGGCTCTTGCAAGATATCCTGCCTGGCATCGTATCGGCTAACTTCATTGCTCACACCCTGTTGATGCACGACATCACTTTGTCAGCACCCACAGCCAACGCAACCATTCCGCCTTATTTTGCATTCACAAAGTCTGGAAGTCATGTTTTGGCTGGGTGGTCTATTCAGGCCAGAAAAAACCTGCCACGAAGTGATCCCGCAATTTTTTGGCGGATGATATTCAGGCTATCGAATAGCCAATTGTAAGCTGGGTGTAAAACATTCAAACAAAAGCGGATTTAAGCAGTAAATAAGGTTCAAAACCTGTTAAAATTGGGGTGAACGCAACAAAAGAGTGTGTTTTTAAGGATATAAATGCTACCTTTGGCCACTCACTTGGGGTATTATTAATTCAGTAACTTTTTAAAACTTGTAAAGATGTCAGTAACAAATCTCAGTCAACACTTGCTTTTGTTTATTCCAAATGGGATGGAATTAATTGTTACACTGCTTATAGTTGTATTGCTTTTTGGCGGTAAAAAGATTCCTGAACTGGCTAAAGGTATTGGCAAAGGCATCCGCGAATTCAACGAAGCTAAAGACGGCATTAAAAGTGAGATTGAGAACGGCATGAAAGATAAGGATAAGATCCAGGCTCCTAACGCTAATACTACAAATAACGCTTAATACTGGCGCTACCTTCTTCACCCACTATTATTTATTTAATTAGCTTCCCTCTCCTAGGGTTGCATGCGTGGAACAATGGCACGTTCCTTTACCGCTTAAACAACGATAAAAACATGCAATACAAAAATATTTTGTCCGTATTTCTATGCACAATGGCTGTTTCGTCAGTATGGGCGCAGCATGCTCCCGTGGTAAAAAATTCAGCCCGGGCTGCGAAAATTGACACCATTAATACGCAGGCAAAGCCGGAAAATGCACTGCTCGCTGATAATTTATCTGTATCGCCAGAATCAAATATTATTACCGGGGACGGGCGAAAGGAATATAATCATGTGCCGCTGGCAGGCGAGAAATCTTACTTTGGCGAGAAAAATGATTATGTAAATGATTTTACACGCAAGTACCTGGAGCTGCATTACAATACCCTGGGCAATGTGCAAAGTAAAAGCACTACCCCATTCAGTGTAATAGACGATGTTCTGGAGAAAAAGAATCTTCCTAAAGAACTGAAATACCTCGCGGTGATAGAATCGGCTTTAAATCACAATGCGGTGTCGTCAGCAGGTGCAGTAGGCCCCTGGCAATTGATGGAGACTACCGCAAGGATGATGGGCCTTTCCGTAAACCGCCACCAGGACGATCGCCGTGACCTGTATAAATCAACAACAGCGGCTACCAAGTACCTGGAGTTGCTGTACAGCCAGCTCAATGATTGGTTATTGGTCATAGCCGCCTACAACAGTGGCCCTGTACCCGTGCAACGCGCTATAGAGCGTACCGGCAGCCATAATTTCTGGGATATTAAAGAATACCTGCCAAGGGAAACGCAGGGGCATGTGCTTGCATTCATAGCTACCGCAAGCATTTTTGAGAACCTCAGTAAGTTTATCAACCTGGGCAGTATCCCCGTGGATTTTAAATTCGGGAAAGAAGAAGAAATCCCGCCTGTGCCAAAAGCGGTATCAGCTAAGCCTGGGGTAGCTGCCGTGCAGCCTCCCGCAGCAGTGACAACAGTAAAAAAAGCGTCTTATACGGACGAAGAAGTCACTAAAATGTGCATGGTACGTATAACAGTGCCGCTGAACCTGGAGATAATGGCCCAGGAAATAGGCGTTGACAAAAACCTGCTGAAGAGGTGGAACACAGACTATGACCTGTTTGTTTATAACGCCTACCCCACCCCTTTCTACAACCTGCGCATCCCAAAAGATAAGTTAGATACCTACCTACAGAAGAAAGAAGCGATCGCGAAGAAATCAAAAGTATTTTACGAACAGAACTAATAATAACGATACTAATCCGGATCTTTGAATTTTGATCTTTTGAATTTTGAATATTGAATCAACTATACTACCTTTGCAGTCCTTAAAAAAAGAATATTAATGGCAAACCATAAAGCAACCAAAAAAGATGTCCGCCAGAGTGAGAAGCGCCGTGAGCTGAACCGTTATTATGGTAAAACCACCCGCAATGCAATCCGTAACCTGTTGGCAACTACCGATAAAGCAGCAGCAGGCCAGGATCTCGCAAAAGTGATCTCCATGATAGACAAGCTTGCAAAGCGCAATATCATTCATAAGAACAAGGCAGGCAACATTAAGTCCGGCCTCGTTAAGAGGGTTAACGCGGTTAGTGCCACCGCCTGATTTATTTTTGTTAGCTATTTCAATACTTTTTGAACAACCCCGATTCGTTGGGGTTGTTGCTTTTCTCCCCTTTCCTGCTTCCAAAAATTGTTAAAAAATACTTAAAGCCACAACAGGTATTTGCATTTACGAAAATATTCGTACGTTTGTACGAAATAAATCGTAGATCGTAATTACCACATGAGCAATGCAATAAAACCAACCGAGAGCGAACTGGAAATACTCAACATACTTTGGGATAAAGGTCCCAGTACTGTTCGTGAAGTACATGAAGTGCTGGAGAAGTACAAAGACGCAGGTTATACCACCACGCTGAAGCTGATGCAGATTATGCACGAAAAGACGTTGCTGAAAAGAGATGCCACCAATAAAAGCCACGTATATATTGCCAATGTATCGCAGGAAAAAACGCAGGGCCAGCTATTAAAAAGAATGATAGATACTGTATTCAATGGCTCGGCATCTCAGTTAGTAATGCAGGCATTAGGCCATAGCAAAACCAATAGTGAAGAGCTGCAGGAGATCAGGAAATACCTGGAAGATATGGAAAATAGGAGCAAGTAATTCAGCAAAGTATTCATAAAACTCAAAACACCTTTATTATGAACACACTATCTGCAACAACATCGTTACTGGCACATTCGCTCTCATGGGCGCTGTTATATTCTTTATGGCAGGGGTTGCTCATTTACACTGTTTTGTACGTACTGCTAAAAGCAATGCCCAATATACAGGCGCGCATAAAATACCTGCTGTCAATGGGCTCGCTGACCGCTTTGTTTGTATGGTTTGCTGATACATGGTTCTCCCAATATCAACGGCTGAAAGGCATAACAGTATATATAACCCAAGCGGGTGCAGATACGGGAACCAGCGCTACTTATACTGTAAAAGCAATGGCAGGGGATACCGTGCAAATACCTCTATTGTATCGTATCGTCCCTTACCTGGAGCATTACTTTCCCTTTATTATTACTCTTTATTCATTGGGGCTCATATTTATGCTGGCCCGGTTTATTGTAAATGCGTTCCAGGTCAATGCGCTCCGGAAACAGGGCATCACTGCTCCGGGCGCTCATTGGGACGGATTTCTCTTGCAATGGCAAAAACATTTTGAAATAACACGTCCCGTAAAATTGTTTTTATCCAGCCGTGTCAACACGCCAGTAATGCTTGGCGCTATAAAACCAATTATCTTATTGCCTGTAGCAGCCATCAGCAATTTAACGACCGAGCAGGTTGAGTCCATACTAATACACGAACTGGCTCACATAAAGCGACATGATTACCTGCTGAATATTTTCCAGGTGGTTGCAGAAACAATTTTGTTCTTCAATCCATTCGTATGGTTCTTATCCGGGATCATTAGAAAAGAGAGAGAGCACTGCTGCGATGATCTTGTTTTGGCCTGCGCCACAAATCCGCTGCCCTACGCAAAGGCATTAGCCATTTTAGAAAACGATCGCTCACATACCAACTGGGCATTAGCAGCCACCGGCCATAAAAATCAATTATTTAACCGTATAAAAAGGATCATGGAAATGAAAAAGACTAGCATTAACAACAGCCAGCTAACTATTATTATCATCGCAGTTATCATTATCACCTTTACTGTGGTTATGTTTACGTTTACCCCATCGTTTGCGCAAAAAGCAAAAAAGGATAGCGACGACACTACAAAGAAAAATGTTTACCACTATAAAACCGTCATTGTTGATTCAAACGGGAAGAAAACAGTGACAGAAAAACAGGGCTCCATGCCTGAAGATGATGAATCAAAAGATGACCAGGATAATGAAGGATCAAACAAGGGTTCCAAAAATGTAAATACCAAAACCTATTCCTATACCTATACATATTCCTCGGATGACCTGGACAAAGCAATGGACGACGTGAAAACCGCTGTCAATTCAATTGCTAATATTGACCTTAAAGAAATTGAAAAACAAATGGACATCAGTCGCAAGGAAATTGATGCGGTAGACTGGAATGCGGTTAAAGAAGAAATAAATAAAGGGCTGGATGAGGTAAACAAAGAATTAAATGACCCAAAACTCCATAAAGAGATAAACACCGAGGTTAAAAAAGCATTGGAAAAAAGCAAGGAAACTATGGAAGATGTAAAGGAAAAATTGTCCGCCATGCCGCCAGTTCCGCCAATGCCGCCAGTTCCACCTTTGCCCCCCACCCCGCCACAGCCACCCGCAAAACCCCATGCCGCAGATTATGAAGCAATGCTCCGGAAAATGGAAAAAGAGGGGTTGATAGATCGCTCAGAAGATTACAGGATAAAGACTGAAAATGGTGTACTGTACATCAATGACAAAAAACAATCACCTGATATTTACAAAAAATATCAGCATTACCTGGAAAGCAAAAAAGTCAGCATTAAGTATCATAATGGTATACTTAAAATAAATGCTCAAGATGAGTGAGTAGCGATTGATATGGGGTTACTGTCGATATTGGGTAATTCCAGTTCTGAAATAGGTCGCTTAATATTTCTTCTGAGCTGCATCGGCTTAAACAAAGTTATTTATTTTAAATGCAATGTATATTTCCTGTCGTAAGCCCTCGCTGGAACCTTGCGGAAGGAACTTTTTGGGAAATCTATTTCCTGCTTCAATAATATTTCCTTAGTTTTAGGCTTTAAACATTTTTCTAAAAGATGAAATACTTATTTCTGGCCTTGTCGGTGGTACTTATTTTTGATGCATGTAACAAAACGCCAACACCCACCTTAACGAGGTTGGATATGTTGCGCTCCGGAAAATGGACACTGTCGAGTGGTACCCTTGTAATGAAACAACCCAACGGCAAGGACACTACTCTTAATTACCTTAATTTTTTGCCTTCGTGCTATGGCGGTAAATATATGGTTTTCAATGGCGGCACAACGGGCGCTGTCTTTGCCGGATCTACTAAATGTTCACCTGCAGATCCTGATTCCACCCAATTTCAATGGGCTTTCAGCAATAACTACAATAATATTTCTTTTTACAGGGGCTTCACTTTGGTATGGTCTGTTTTGGAAACCATTAACCCGATAAAATTTGACACAATAACACAGAGTCCATTGGAATTAGACACAATTCATGGCGTAAACGATACTTTACTGGGCTTTACACGGGTAGTTCCTGTTTTGGATTCAATATGGAACCTTACATTTACACGGGACAGTGTACCTACATTTAGTATAGACAATGCTGTGATAACCAGTTTCAGCCAAAGTGCATTTACCATCTATTTCACCATGATATCCACTTACCCCGATTCAATAAATCATCATGAAGGATATGGTTTTTTCTTTGATGCAGCGGCTAGCAAAACTGATACCACCGACCTGCCTCCTATTATCACACCAGACACCTTTAAATATACACTCACATACACTAATTCCTAAAACGGCAAAAAAGAATTCAACCACCGGCCGTTTTGCCGGTGGTTTTTACATTCATATATCGTAGTTTCATTCGTACATTTGCAACCAATTTAAGTAAAGAAGATGATACACATTACATTACCCGATGGCGCGGTGCGGGAATACCCCGATGGCAGCAGTGCCGGGGATATTGCCAGATCTATCAGCGAGGGCCTGGCGCGGAAAGTGCTCGCGGCCGAAGTCAACGGTGCAGTCTGGGATACTTCCCGCCCGATAAATAATGATGCTACCCTCCGCCTGCTGACCTGGGATGATAAAAACGGGAAGTCAACGTTTTGGCATTCATCTGCCCACCTCATGGCTGAGGCGCTGGAAGCCCTCTATCCAGGTGTAAAACTCGGTATCGGCCCCCCTATTGAAAACGGCTTTTATTACGACGTAGATCTTGGCGAACGCACCATAAGCGATGAAGACCTAAAAAAAATAGAAGATAAGATGAAGGAGCTGGCAAAAACAAACAGCGCCTACACTAGAAAAGATATTTCGAAGGAAGACGCCGTAGCTTACTTCACCGAAAAGGGAGACCAGTATAAATTAGAATTACTGGATGGTCTTGCAGATGGCAGTATCACTTTTTATACCCAAGGTAATTTTACTGATCTTTGCCGCGGCCCCCACATACCGTCCACAGCCCCAATTAAAGCCGTAAAGCTGACGAACATTGCAGGAGCATACTGGCGCGGCAATGAGAAGAACAAAATGCTTACCCGTATTTACGGGGTTACATTCCCGGCACAGAAAGAGCTTGACGAATATCTCGCACTGCTCGAAGAAGCCAAGAAGCGCGACCACCGTAAGCTGGGCAAAGAACTGGAGCTGTTTACTTTCTCAGAGAAAGTAGGGAGCGGACTTCCTTTGTGGTTGCCCAAAGGCGCTATGCTGCGGGAGCGCCTGCAGCAATTTTTGCAAAAAGCCCAGATGGAAAGCGGTTATTTGCCGGTTATTACGCCACACATAGGCAGCAAGCAGTTGTATGTTACTTCCGGCCACTGGGAAAAATATGGTAAAGATAGTTTCCGCCCCATAACCACACCCCAGGAGGGCGAGGAATTCATGCTTAAACCCATGAATTGCCCCCACCATTGTGAGATATATAAATCGTCTCCCCGATCGTACAAAGACCTGCCGCTGCGGCTTGCAGAGTTTGGCACCGTTTATCGTTATGAGCAATCAGGGGAACTGCATGGACTCACCCGCGTGCGTGGTTTTACACAGGACGATGCCCACCTTTTTTGCACGCCGGAACAAGTAAATGAGGAGTTTAAAAAAGTAATAGACCTGGTACTATACGTATTTGAATCACTTGGGTTTTCGGATTATACAGCGCAGGTTTCTTTGCGTGACCTGGAAGACCGTAGCAAGTACATAGGCAGCGAGGAAAACTGGATTATTGCGGAGCAGGCTATCATAGACGCCGCCGCAGAAAAAGGGCTTAAGACCGTAGTAGAATATGGGGAAGCTGCATTTTATGGCCCCAAGCTTGACTTTATGGTGCGTGACGCCCTGGGACGCAAATGGCAATTAGGTACAATACAGGTAGATTATAACCTGCCCGAGCGTTTTGAACTGGAATATGTGGACAGCGATAATACCCGCAGGCGCCCGGTAATGATACACCGTGCTCCCTTTGGATCTATGGAGCGTTTCATCGCAGTGCTGATAGAAAACTGCGCCGGTAATTTTCCGTTATGGCTCGCTCCTTTGCAGGTGAAAATATTGCCTATAAGCGATAAGTATAGTGAATATGCGCACCGGATAGCGGCTATGCTCAAAACCGCTGATATTCGCTCAGAAGTTGATGACCGCAACGAAAAAATAGGGCGAAAGATACGTGACACAGAGTTAATGAAAACTCCATACATGCTGGTGGTAGGCGAAAAAGAAATGAATGATGGACTGGTGTCTGTTCGTAAGCACGGCGAAGGAGATAAAGGTGCAGTTTCCATTGAATCTTTTGTTGCTGAAATACAAGGGGTTGTCAGGGAGCAAATAAAAGGTAAAAAACAAAGCCAGGCAGTTGTGTAAATAAAATAACAAAGGATAACAAAATAAATTGGGTAATTAATACTCAAATATTTTATTTTTGCCAATAATTTTAAAAACCATTAATGCAGAAAAGACCAAAAGGAAAACCTTTTTTCAGACCCAGAGTGCCGGAGAATGAGCACCGGCTTAACAATGAGATCACCGCGCCCGAAGTGCGCGTAATAGGCGAAGGCATTGAACCGGGAATATATCCGATAGCTGAAGCAATAAAAATGGCGGTTGCCAAAGAAGCAGATCTTGTTGAGATATCACCAAATGCGGTTCCCCCGGTATGCAGAGTTATTGATTACAAAAAATTTCTTTACGAAAAAAAGAAAAAGGACAAGGAGCAAAAGGCTAAGGCTAAGCAATCAGAAGTAAAGGAGATCAGGTTTACACCCAACACCGACGACCATGACTTTGATTTCAAAGCAAAACACGCCGAAAAATTCCTGCAGGATGGTAATAAGGTAAAATGTTACGTCCAGTTCAAGGGGCGGGCTATTATGTTCCAGGAGCGCGGTGAACTGTTGCTTTTGAAGTTTGCCGAAAGAATGGCCGAATATGGAGCATTGGAATCAATGCCCAAAATGGAAGGCCGGCGTATGTTAGCTATGTTTTCTCCTAAAAAGAAAAAATAACATAAAGTTTATGATTTTATGATTAATTGATAATAAATAAATTACACTAATTTTACAATAAAAGTGTAAAAATTGTTAAAAAAAATTGTTTGTGCTTAAAAGGATGTGTATATTTGTCTAAACAAAGAAAAATTCGCATTTCAGCATAAAGAAGTTTTCATGGTGATAGGGTTTATAGGGGCTGGCCTGTTCTCAGGCTGGCTTTTTTATTTTTAGCGCTTTTTAGCTCTGCAACAAAATTTCCGATAAAATGTTTTGTTATTACTTCAGGAAGTAATAATTTTGCACAAGTTTTCATAGTGATAGGGTTTATAGGGGCTGGCCTGTTCTCAGGCTGGCTTTTTTATTTTTAATGCTTATCTTACACACAAAATTCTTATCATGCGCCCATTCTTTTTGTGCCTGGTCATTTTCGCTCTTTATGCGCTAAATACATCGGCACAACCCCTTGCTGCTTATGTTGATATACAAAACCAGGTGATGGTGTGGGATAGGGGTTATATACATAAAATAGACTTTATGCCGCCTACCAGCATGAAGGTGGGGAGAACCGCAGTACCTTACCTGGACAACTCGCGTTCTTTTAAAATATATTATAACGGGAGCGTAAGTGAGCTGAATATGGGCTTTACGAATGCTTATTTTGTAACGGACAACCTGGTTGTATATCTTAACCAGAAATCACTGAACGTATTTGATCGGGGGGTAAACAAAAATATTGCCGGCGTTTGTGATCAATACTTTGTTGGAGATAGCCTTGTTCTGTTCCTGGATAGTTATAAAAGTGAGTACAGGGCTTACTATAATGGGCAGACCTATACCATTGAATCCTACATACCAGACAGCACATTGTCGCACATGAAAGTGGCTGCTAACGTTATCGCCTTTGATAATTTTGCTAACCAGTTCAAGATATTTTACCAGGGAAAATTAATTTCCCAGGAAGATTATCCTGTTTATGGCTTTGGCGCAGGGCGGAATACGGTGGCCTATGTAGATGTTGACCATAAATTTAAAATCTTCCACAGCGGGCAAACGTACGTGTTGGAAGACTATGCCCCGAGTTCATATAAAGTGGGGGACAACATGGTCGCGTATGTATCGGGAGATGGGTACTTTAAAGTGTTTTACGGCGATAGCGTGCGCACAATAGGGTTTATGAGTCCCACTTACCAGGTAGGCGATAACATAATGGCCTATAAAGACCCCGGAGGTATGCTAAAGGTATTCTACAAGGGTGCCCTTACTGAAATGGAGAACTATTACCCCACAGGGATTACCATACAGTACAACTCGCTGGCCTACGTAAATACCAACGGTACGTTACGCCTGTTCACAGAGGGCGAAGCGTATGATGTAACTAATGCCGATCTGACTCACTGGTCGTTAAACTATGATGTAATTACTTACCAGATCGGCGAAGGGATATTTAAAGTATTTTACAAGGGGACAGAGTATTAGCCAGCTAATCGGTTCAATTGCGTTAGTTGACCAGCACCCAATTAAATCCAAATCTTATCAGCGCATCAGGAGCGGCGTAAACAGGTATATAATTATAGCCGCTACCTGCCCAGTTAATAACCGGTGTACCTACATTTAGAATCGTATTGCGTGTAAATATTTGCTGGAGGTTATCGCCCATAACAAACGCCCTGAAGCGCTTTATACGAAAATTTACATATATTGATCCCTGCGGAAAATTCCCTACATAAATGCTTTTTTGGTAATAAAATTTATTTAGCAGCGCATCATATCCGGCCGGATAATAAGCTGTATTATACCGCACTTCGATACCGATGGCTGTTTTGAGCTTATGATTGAATAAGTCTCTTTCATGGCTAAGCTGGTGCCTTCCCATTAACGCAGGAACATTCAACGGTGCATTAGCAGGAACCTGCTGATAGACTAATTCATTGTCTAAATAAAAATTGCCAACCTTAAATACCTTACGGACCCATATTTGCGTGATGGTAAATGGCACATTATATTGCCCGGCGGTTTCATTTTCATTAATGTAAATATAGTTCCCGATCACATAATCCCGAATCCCCCCGGATAGCCTGATCAGCGGGCTTTCCAACGCAGCGTACAGTGATGTGACGCTTTGTTTATTAAATGTATAATGTAACTGCGTGTCAATGTTCTCATAATTCGTATAGCTGTAGGGCGCAGTATTGAGCGTCTGCTGAAAGCCTGCAACAAAATCGCCCAGGTTGTTTTTCAGTGATTTGCCGATAGCAGCATTCAACGAAAAGTTGCCCGCATCCGGCCCGGAAAAAATAAACTGGGTATTAACCCCATATTGCCATTGGCCTGGCTGTAGCGCTTCCTTTATAATTCCGCCTGTCAGGTAGTTGCTTACAATTGTGGTTCTATCAGGAGCTGAATTATAGTACACTTTAGGGAGGCTGTCTTTAATGACATTGGAAACTGATACGAATTCATCATAACGACTGCCAATTCCTGCATTAAACTTCAACTGCCGTCCTTCTTTTCCAATAAAACTATTGAGCAATATTTTATTGTCCATATAAAACCATTTTTGCTGCGTCAATACAGAGTCCTGGCCCGCCACGTAATACCCGCTACCATTGTTTATAAAACTTTTGTTGAATAGGGTCACGTAACGCACCGAATCAGGAGTAAGATCATTGTAGGTGTGCTTCTGTGTGCTTATTTCCATTTTATGCGCAATACTGAATAGCGGCTTCAGATGATAACTGTATTGTGTAGAGTCGGAATTATACGTAGTATCCGTTCTGCCCCAGGTATAGCTGTGCTGCAATAAAAAAGTGAAATCGCGAAGAACATTGCTAACTGACGACCTGGTAGTGCTGTAAGCGTTATTTTCATAAGCCTGGTCAATTGTACTCCGGTCGCTGTAGTTTGCAAGCGACAATTGATTGGCATCCACTATCCCTCCATTCTCATCATGCTGTTCCCTATTGTATGTCATAGCAGCATACAGCGTATAGTGTTTATCGAGGCTTTTATAGTTAGTGGAGAGGCTGGCATTGTCATCATTATTCCGTTCAATTTTATAAAACCCAGGCGAATATAGCTTGCGGTATTCAAATGCCATATTCCAGTTTGGTTTTATGTTTTGCGTATGCATAATGCTGGCATACTGCTCTAATTTCGAGGCTAACTGATAACCAAATACGGAATATGGGCGGGTAGTATTATAGAAATTGAGGCTATCTGCGTCAAACCGATAAGTATCAAAAATGTGATAGCCCAATGTAGGGGTGACACGGTTTTCAGGTGTAAATAACAAGTTATTGACCGGGCTGCCTAAATTGCCCAGATCCTGGTACCAGGGTTGAGTAAAAGGATTTCTTTGAAAATTATGCAATGAAGTATCGGGAATATAAATCTTGCTGGAATTTAGTTTTTCATAGGTGATCTTAGCTTCCTCTTCCTTCCATTTGGAAGTATTCGATTTATTCATGCTGGTATCCTTGGCGGGCACACCCGTTGTATTCGTACCGTTTGGGACTGTTGTTTGTGCAAACAAAATGCCGCTGCAAAACTGCAAGCATAACAACGATAGATACTTTTTGAAATTTCCCCTCACTTTATATTTCAACAATCTGCCTTTATTGGCCAATAAACGTAAGGAACAAAGTTAATAGTGTTCACCTTATAATTTTAAGAAAATGAGATCTGCGATTAGTAATTTAAGTATTTATCTTTTTTACTAATGCTGCCACCAAAGCTGCCATTTTAGGCGCTGCAGCATGAGCTGCTTCCAGCACTTCTTCATGGGTTATGGTCACAGGAATTTCGCTTATGCCAATGTCCGTGATAACGCTCACCGCAAACACGCTCATGCCTCCATGCCTCGCCACAATTACCTCTGGCACTGTACTCATACCTACTGCATCGCCGCCCATCGTATGCAGCATTCTGTACTCTGCGGGTGTTTCAAACGTGGGCCCCTGCAGCCCGATGTACATTCCTGTTCTTACATCAATTTGTTTTTCAGCTGCGATATCCCTCGCCATTTCTATCAGCCTAGGGTCGTAAGCCTGGCCCATATCGGGGAAACGGGTACCCAGCCTTTCGTCATTATGCCCTCTCAACGGATGCTCAGGAAATAAATTGATGTGATCTTTTATGATCATGAGGTCACCAATATTAAAGGCTGGATTGGTACCCCCCGAAGCGTTGGATACTATAAGGGTATGCACACCAAGCGCTCTCATCACGCGCACCGGGAATGTAACCTCCTCCATGCTATAACCTTCATAATAATGAAAACGTCCGGCCATAAGCATAACGTCACAACCTTCCATCTTACCAAA
>Ga0206890_1263_pt2 | contig 12879 bp, 11 predicted proteins | sample Alteio_BWOrgHeat_58_FD_152960 | JGI IMG/M metagenome (GOLD analysis project Ga0206890, IMG submission 152960) | Enriched cells from forest soil in Barre Woods Harvard Forest LTER site, Petersham, Massachusetts, United States - Alteio_BWOrgHeat_Nextera6 ... | reverse complement strand
ACTTCCAGCCGACACTGGAAAATTGCTGTTTTGAAAGCCCCGTTTTGCCAACAGTAAGGGGAATACTGTCCTGGAGTATCCTGCCTACTGCCGGCAATCCGAACTATGTACCCGTTTGGGGAAATGCATTGGATGTAGATATCCAGGTGGCCCCGAGAACGTCTCTTGAATGTTTGCTTTTAAAAGGCCTTTCTGATGTAGGTGTCACCCTGGCAAAAGATAAGGCAGCATCCTTATCCGCACTATTGCCCGCGGCAGCTGTCGATGTAAACACACTGAAAAAGACTGTGCAGGCATCAAAAGGTGTAGTAAATCTTGCCGAATTGGTGAAGGCTTACGGCAAAAATGTGGAGCCCGAGCGTTCCGGATTTACCGCTGTAGTAAAAGCCTTAAGCAATGGCCCCACGCTGAATAACAAGCTGCATACCGAACTAAAGTTCAACACCACTTATGAAGACATAAATTGTGTTGGGCTTAACGTGAGCGACAGTGTGCTCAATGCCACGATAAACATTAAGAAGAATTCAGGCTTTGCAGGTGGCTTATGCACTGCCGGTAGCAGGGAATATGTGGCGTTCTACATGGATTTCCAAAATGGGGCCGGGTGGGTGTACATGGGTACTTCGTCCGTAGGCGTGCACGATATATCTCCTATGCCGGGCGGCGGCCTGTGCTACAACGTGCAGTTACCCGTATTCCTCACACCTTATCAAAAAGCATCCTGTAAAGATGTATACCTCGCAAAGGTGAGAGCCATTCTTTCCTGGGACATGCTGCCTCCTGCTAACAGCCCTGACTGGGTAGCCCCCTGGGGAAACTGGAAGGAGTGCTGGGTGGAAATACAGAACGCGAATGCAGTTGTAAATGGCGCTCCGGGCGCGTACATTTTAGAAATTGGCACGATAATGTCTACGAAGGTGAACACAGCATCCGGGCTTATAGACAAGACGCTCGGCACACCCGATGCTACTATCGACCAATATAACGGGTTCTCTTTCACAGGTGCGATACCAATATCCGGTACGCTCTATGAGCCGAATGGTTCTAATATTATCCCCGGGTCCAATATGCCCTTGCAATACCAGATTTGGCTTAAAAATGTAACCCTCAATACGCCATTTGCACTGGTAACAGGAAGTTTCGATGTGCTGCAAACTACTATTGTATTGGGCGTTCCTAACCAGAATATAATTCCGCAGGTACCCGATGCTTCCGGGTGGTATAATTACCTGGCCAATTACGATGCGGCATATCCCTATTCCAACATCTTTGGCGACCTTCTTGGTGTACTCACGCTGCCTGATTCTAATTTGTATGAATTCTATATCACTACAAATGATGGCAGATCTACAAGCCACTACCGGGTAAATAACGATAATAGTACCCCAGTATTGCAGATAAATATTGATGGTGGCCAGGACTGTGGCACATTGATTCAAGGCGCAAATGTCAACGGGACCTACTCCATTTCAGATGCCGCTACCCTGGGAAACCCCAGCGGGAATTGTTATGGCGTAAATTTTGAAATGTTATACCTGCCACCGGGAACCAGCAGCGCACTAACTGTTGACGGGGTTTCAGAACCGTTTGGTACTATAATACCTGAGCCAATCGAGGGCTACAATGGCGTTTGGTCGATAACTACGAATGATCTGACGCCTTGCGGTTATAACATACGCATTTACGGATACGACAAAACGCTCTATTGCTATGCATACAATAATTATAGCTATACCTATGAAATTGTATACAATTACGCCACAATGGGATTTTGTCTTGCAAAAGCATAGTAAGAACAGGATCCTGCTATTGGCGGCAGCCCCGTAAGTAAAGCCTAAACTATGTATTACCAAAGTTGCCGGACAAAAATCCGGCAACTTTTCTTAAAAATCAAAAATGGTGAATGACCTTACAAAGTACTTTATTATTATTTTAGCCGTTTGGCGCGTCACCCACCTGGTGCAGGCTGAAGACGGTCCTTTCGACCTGATTTTTAAAATCAGGAAATTTGCCGGGAATGGTTTTTTCGGGCAATTGATGGATTGCTTCTATTGTTTTTCCTTATGGGTGGCGCTGCCTGCCGGCTTATTCTTCGGCCTCGGCTGGCTGCAAAAAATTCTCTTATGGCTCGCTTTTTCCGGGGCGGCAATACTACTGGAAAAAATTTCAAACAAATCTGATTCCTCACCAAATTAATATTGATTTATGTGCAATTGTGGAAAAAAACGGGAAGCATTGAATACAGCTCAATCACCCAGCGAAGTGCAGGCCCCGGCCGAAGCGGTGGTGAAAAATATGCCACCTGTTAAACACTTTATAAATCCTGTTCACCGCGGCAGGGCGTTCGTCCCCCTTCGCGGCAATTTTACCAGGAGGTAGCTTTTGAACCGCGCAATTTATTGACAATGGTTGTTGCTGATAATAAGTCTTATTTTTGCCGAAATGTGGGGCAGGCTACTCAATCAACTCAGGTCGGTTTTAGATAAAATTAATAATGAGAAACTCAGGCTAAACATTTTGCAGGCGCTCCCGTTCTGGATTGCCTCGCTCATAACCGGGCTCATTGCAGTTTTCTATGCCAGGCTGTTTGCCTGGGCCGAATCTTTGTCGTTAAGCATCACCCGCGACAGGCGCTGGCTGTTATTTGTTATCTCGCCGGTTTGTTTTGTAGCGGCATGGTGGATCGTGAAAAAATTTGCAAAGAACGCAAAGGGTAGTGGCATACCGCAGGTAATGGCGGCAATAGAATTGGCAAATCCCAGGAACAATCACCTCATTGACTCGCTGCTAAGTTTCAAAACAATCGTCATTAAGATCCTGTCAAGTATCTTAATGGTATTCGGGGGAGGGGCTATAGGAAGGGAAGGGCCAACTATCCAGATAGCAGGTAGTGTTTTTTGGAAAGTGAACCAGCTATTACCAAAATCATGGCCCAAAATATCTAAAAAGAACATGATCATTACGGGCGCGGCGGCAGGGCTGGCAGCGGCCTTTAATACGCCTTTGGGAGGTATTGTGTTCGGAATAGAAGAACTGGCAAAAACGCATATTAACTACTTCAAAACGGCAATCTTTACGTCGGTAATTATAGCCGGCTTAACGGCCCAGGGCATTTTAGGCCCGTATTTATACCTGGGTTATCCAAATATCCTTAACATTTCAGGTTACATCTTTGTCTACGTGCTGCTGGTCGCTATTATTTCGGGAGCGCTTGGCACGCTGATGAGTAAGCTCATTTTGAAGATTTTAAGATGGAAGGCGAATTTTAAGACTACGCGATTTGAATTATTATACGTTATTGGTGTGGCGCTGTTTGTAGCCTTTGTGGCCTATTTTATCAACCATAGTATTTTGGGCTCAGGCAGGGAGGAAATGTCGAAAGTGCTCTTTACTGAAAACAAATACGCCGGGTGGGAGCTGCCTATTGTGAGGATCGTCGGGCCGATTTTGTCTTTTACTACCGGGGCTGCCGGCGGTATCTTTGCACCCGCCCTTAGCGCCGGCGCCATGGTCGGCTCAGGCATTGCCGAAGTGTTTCGTTTAACTGGTTCCAATGCCAACATACTCATACTCGCCGGCATGGTCGCCTTTCTTACGGGAGTTACAAAATCACCTTTCACCTCATCCATCCTGGTATTGGAAATGACGGACCGGCACAATGTAATATTTCACCTCATGCTTGCCGGTATTGTGGCCAGCATGATCTCCGGCCTTATTGAAAAACGGTCGCTTTACAGTCATTTGGAACAGCAATATCTCAGGGAAATTTACGAGGAGGAGGCAATGGAAAATAAACAGGTTGCTCAATAAACCGGGTCAGGTACCTGGTCCATAGGCTGAAATCGATTTTATTGCGAAGACGGGGAATTCATGCTTGTAGCTGTAAAACCTTAACAGCCTTTTTTCATTTGTCGCAGTAATTTGCATGGCAAAATATACCAGGAACATCTGGTAACCCCTGTCCGAACCGATGAAGACGAGCCGGAATACTTTTTGATGGATTGGCTTTTTCTTGTTATTTTTTCGAAGTATCTGATTTTTAAATAGACTTAAACAAATGAACCGTCCATGGGAAAGTTTATAATTGCTCTTTTGGGAACGTGCTTTATTTTCCAGGTAAGTTCAGCACAGAAAGACAGCGCGTATTCTGAGAATAATGTGCGGGTGCTGATACTCAATGACATCCAGCACAATCTTGACCAGGAAAACAAAGCCATTGACTCTACCATCCTGAAACTGGACAGCCATTTAGGCAGGCTGGACAGTGCCATTAAAATGACGGGAAATACAAAGGAGAAGATAGACAAGATCATCGAGCGGGTGCAGCTACTGGAGGAAAAGCAAAAAGCCATTGAGCAAAATGAAATAAACGTGTATGAGGCCAATTACCAGTCTGCGGTAATCAACCTGGTATCTATGGACAGGGAAATAAAGCCGCTCCTGTTGTTTCACACCACCAGAGATTTCTTTAATTCGCTGACAGCCACCAGCAATCCTATGGCGTATGAAGGCTTCAGGTCGGGATTCGATAAATTCAAGATATACATTAACAACGTAAAAGAAGAAGACGCCACGCAAAAAGCGGTAGCAGATATAATAAATAGCACCGGAAATATGTCGTTCGGTGTTCCGGTAGTTGGGGCGTATTCTCAGTTGCTTTTCTCCGGCATGGCCAAATACGTTAATTCCATAGGGCATAAAAAAAGAGAGTTGAAAAAGGAAGCTGAGAAAATGTTTGCGATCACCACCACGCTAAGCCAGTTCACAACGGATAAAAACATGATTGAAAATGAGTGGGAGAACATAACGGAATCGCTGGAAGAAATGGGGGTGTATTATGACAGTACGTTACAACGCAACCTGCGGATGCTGAGCGTAGACAGGAATGGAATTACTAATGAATTTACCCGGCAGAGCGATGCTAGCAAAAGGTACTTATACCTGACTATGCTGCAAAAGAAAGCCGCAGACTATGTTGTTGATCGGAAAAAAGAGGACCCTAAAGACTGGAAACAAAATATATACTACCAGCTAATGGATGTACAGACGCTAAAAGAGAGATACGGCGATATCACCTATCGTATAGAGCACCACCTGAATAAATACACTGAACTTATATCGAGGTATAAAGGTAACCCGCAACTGGGCGATCACATTGCCATACTGGATCAAAAATTAAACCAGCTGAAATCAACTTTTGATGATGAATTTGAACCTACCCAATACATACATGCGGCCACACAAATGTATAAAGTTATGTAGGCCGGCTCGCTTGTCAAATATCACATCATCTGCTTTCGGGATCGACAAAAGAGGGTCTATCTCACCAGCGCTCAATGCCCTGCTGAATATCGGGAGTAACATGAGCAACAGGGGAAGCTTTTTCGCCTTGAAAAAAAGAGAAATATCGGCGCCATATGATAGAACTTATTTTGTTAACCATCCCAACCAGCCAAAACATGACTTTTTAGGGCTTTCAAGAAAAAAACGTTTAAGGAAATCCTTTTAAGCGTGCCGGTTTAATTTTTGATACCGTGTTTATATGTGGGTCAGTGATTTTGGCTAGCTACCGCCGATACCTTTAAACCAGCAATGGGAGCTTGTTTTTATTTTTGACTAAAAATGGTGGTGAAGAGGTGGCAGATTCCAAACGACTATAGAGATCCCTCCCTCCTCAAAAAAAAATTTTCACAAAAGTGTACAATGCATCTAACTCTTATGTATCTTTGTCTTAGGCAAACACAAAAAGACTATGATATTTTCCTCCGAGTTGATAAAAGGCACCCTCAAAACCATTGTGCTCAAGCTGCTTGCAGACAATAGCAAGATGTATGGCTACGAGATCACCCAACGGGTCAAAGACCTGACCAAAGACAGGATACAACTAACGGAAGGCGCGCTTTACCCCACGCTTCATGCGCTGGAGGAAGAAGGGCTGGTAACCACCGAGCTGGAGTACAATGGCAAGAGGGCCCGCAAGTATTACCGCCTCAGCCCCTCGGGCAAAAAACGATCGCGCGAGCGCGTCACCGAATTCTCCGACTTTGTGGAAACCATGAAATTATTGCTGGACATACAACCCAAAACAACTTAAGCATGTACTGCATCACTGATGAGCAGATAGAATATATCCTTAGCGACATTAGACGTAATGGAGTTGATATGGAGGACCTGCAGTATAACCTCCTGGATCATATTTGCTGCATCATAGAGCAGGAGCTCAAAGAGAACGATGACTTTGAGCGCTTCTATCACGCCACCCTGAGACGCTTTTACCGGCGCGATCTGCGGGAGATAGAAGAGGAAACCATCAATTTGTTAACCTTCAAAAATTATTATGCAATGAGAAAGGTATTGATTGCCAGCGGGGTGTTCTCCGTATTCGCGTTTGTCACAGGTTCCGCTTTTAAATTTATGTATTGGCCGGGTGCCAGTATGCTGCTTACGCTGGGCATAGGCTCATTCAGTTTACTGTTTCTGCCCTTATTATTTATCCTTAAAGCCCGCGAAGCAAAGGCCGCAGCCGACAAGTTTGTTGTAGCTGTTGGTACTGCTGTGGGCGCTTTGTTTTCTATGGCCATCCTGTTTATTGTGCAGCATTGGCCGGGCGCTAATATGATGCTGTTTTCCGCCATCGGTATCGCGGCATTTATATTGCTGCCTGTTTATTTCTTCACAGGTATCCGCCGTCCCGAAACCAGGCTCAATACCATCATTATGTCCATCATACTGGTGGGTATTATAGGCTTGCAGTTCACTATGGTGCGGCTCCGGCCTTCAGCCTCACAAACCTGGATCAGGATGGTCACTTACGCACAGGATGAAGAGCTGCTCCGGAAGATGCAGGCCACACACCCACCCGGTAAGCAAGCCGCCGAGATCAATGAGATCAGCGACCAGCTTAAAGGATTCGTATTGCAAAGGTCTATCGGCATGGATTCCATACCCCCCGGTTTTGACAAAATGGGCCTCCACCTCAACGAGGGAAACCTCGGAAAGGAATTTGATAACAACGGCAATGGCGTTCAGTTGCTTGTGCGCCTTCGTAATGCGGTCAACACCTATAATGCCGCCCTAAATAACGAAGCATTAAAGATACCCGTTAATAACTCGGTACTGGCTACAGACCCCGCCATGACAGGCGCTCTGTACAGCAATCTCTCCGTGCTCAGCAGCATCAACCAGCTGCAGAGGTACCTCGCACTGGCGGAAAACAATAAGGCCGCACCAGCGCAGTAACCCAGTAAAAAGGGCTTGTAGAGCAAGTAAATGAGGTAGGCAACATGAAAATAGACCGCAAGATAAACAACTACGATGACGACGACAGCAGCATGAAAAAAGCCAACTGAAGTACAAACGGGAATTAGTCCTTGCTAACGGTTGTGGTTGTAGTTCTGGAAACACCGCCCTCGCGTATAACGGTCGTACTGCCACCGCTTCTTACGGCCAAAATGATAATGACGAGCAATACTACTCCACCTATAACCCACACAATGGGATTTGTGTACCACATAGCTGCGTCCGGAACGGCCGCCGCTGATTGCGAGTGGGTGGTTGAAGAGTTAGATTCAGTCTGGGTCGTTGATGCGTCCTGCGCCATAGCATACGCTCCGGATATCAGTCCGAAAAACAGCAGGAAAGCTTTTGCACTCATGTTCTTAATAGTACGTTTCATAATTATTGTTTTTGTCCACACTAAACCTATAAAAATGGTGCCGTGTGCTGATTTTGGTAAATTCGCGTTCCGTGTGCTCCCAAAAGTAGCCCCACAATTGCTTGCGGGGCTACGTCATTTTGAGAAATCAATCTAGTCTGTTTCAACAGTTTCGGTCTCAACAGTCGTAGTGGTTTGTTCTTCCACTACTTTTTCTTTTGGCTCTTTCTCCGTTTCAGTTGTTTTAATTGTCGTTTTTGTGCGTCCCGGTTCTTCCGTCACTTCCGTTGTCGTTTGCTTGCGGATTTCTGCTGTACTTTGCATATCGTTTGAATTTATTTGTTACAAACTATTCAACAACAAAGATTGAGCCACCGGAGAATTTGGGGACAAACTATCGGACTTAAACCTGTTGGGCAAAATACGACCCAACTGCCAGAAAATCCACTTTAATATCGGCTGAAAACCAGGGGCTGGTGCAAAGTGAAAAGTAATGAAATACACCGCCGGTATAGGCTGCCGGGCGAACTTATGGATCTGGTAATGATTCGTAAGCAATCGGATAAAGGAATAAAAAAGTTTTTGCTGGATTAAAATCTTATGTCGAAAAAACTTAACTTTCGCTATGCCATACGATGAAAAATTAGCAAACCGGATCCGCGAGCGATTTGCTTCGCTGGATAATGTTGAAGAAAAAGAAATGATGGGTGGGCTCACATTTATGTATAATGACAAAATGTGTGTTGGCATCATCAAGGATGAGTTAATGTGTAGAATAGACCCTGCACTGCATGATGAGGCAATTGAAAAGCGAGGTTGCAGAACCATGGACTTTACCAAACGGCCGATGAAAGGCTATGTCATGATAGACGAAACCGGTATGAAATCAAAAAAGGAATTTGATTACTGGATTGAACTGTCGTTGGAGTATAACAGTAAAGCCCGGGCTTCAAAGAAAAAGAAGAAATAGATGTTTCTGCCTTTGTTGGTGTTTTCACCGTCAACCCTCCTGCAGGGCAGATGACACACTATGCCGGGCCTAAAAAACAAGATTGCCCATAGTTTCCAAACACAGCGTTCAGCAGCGATCCCGGTTTTCCAGTTTTAAGCAGTCGCGATTTCATTTGGAGTTCGGTAATCTTTCACAATATTGCCAAACAGACAAACTTGAAAACAACCTCCTTGTGAGATTAAGCGTTGCCGTTTACACTATTCATTACCTCTGAAAATATCTTGTACGAGTTGACCTTTAAATCCTGGTCATAAATATGAGATGTTACCATGATCTCATCAATGCCAGTCTGCTCTATAAAAGCCTTTATTTCACCGGTAAGCCGGTTGGCGCTGCCTACAAACGAGTAGGTAAGCATTTGCTGCACAGCGGCATTGAGTTCCGGCGACCATATTTCTTCCATGTCTGCTACCGGAGGTTTCAGCTGCTCCCGCTTGCCGGTAATGATACCCTTGAATAACTGCAGCAGAGAACTGAAAAGAAATTTCGCTTCCTCATCGGTATCTGCCGCCACAACATTTACACAAGCAAGCGCGTATGGCTTTTTAAGGTGTGCAGACGGCACAAAGCGTTCACGGTATATGCGCAAGGCAGAAAGAAACTGGGCTGGGGCAAAATGGCTCGCAAATGCGTATGGCAGCCCTAATTTCGCGGCTACAATGGCGCTGTCTGTGCTTGAGCCCAGTATCCATATAGGGATGTCCAGGCCTTCGCCCGGTATAGCGCGTACTTTACTGCTGCTGTTATCTGCAGAAAAAAGAGTTTGCAGCATTTCTATATCAGCAACAAAATTATGCTCCGCATCAAAGTTGCGTCCCCTTATAGCCCTTGCGGTTAGCTGGTCGGTGCCCGGAGCCCGGCCAAGCCCCAGGTCTATACGCCCGGGATATAACGATGCTAATGTTCCGAATTGCTCCGCCACAATCAGCGGTGCATGATTGGGCAGCATTATGCCGCCCGCCCCCACCCTGATAGTCGAAGTGCCCCCCGCAATATGCCCTATGAGAATGGACGTAGCAGAGCTGGCTACACCGGGCATATTGTGGTGCTCTGCAAACCAGTAACGGGTATACCCCAGCCGCTCCGCGCTGCGGGCCATGTTCAGGCTGTTACGAAAGGCGTCTGAAGGAGTATGTCCTTGCGCCACAGTCGCCAGGTCCAGTACTGAATATGGAATCGTCTTAATTGGTTTATGCAAAATTTTGGTGGTGGCTCAGTTTAAATTTTTATCGTCACAATACTCGTTTGCACACCCGTTTCTTTTAATCATGATTTACAAAAATAGTAAAATCTGTTTCAGGACAAGACAGCTCACAGCAAAGTAAAAGTCAGTGTAAGATTTACGCTCAATGTATCTGCTCCTTGTACATACTGCCCATTGATGTTGGTTAATGTCAGGGTACGTCCGGAAATCGCGAATTCAATACCATTATTTCCTTCTGTCGCGAGATTGGAAAGAATGGTTGTTCCCGGATAGTCTATTTCAAAAACAGCGTTAGCATGCGTATCGCTCAGGTATGCCCAGTTACCGAAACTACTGACAGTTTCCGGCGTGCTTGAGCCGCTATGAATAGCGGTTTCACTTATCGTATCAGTTCCGTCACTGTTGAATGTCCATATTTCTGAATTAACCGTTGTATTTTGAATGGTAGTAGTGGTAACGCCGTGACCAAATGTGGTCGTTGTTGCAGTTAGGGTATTAGTGGCCGGTGCAAAGGAATAGGTGACCGTTGTACTGGCTGGGTAACTACCCGTCGAGTCAGTGGTATGATAATCACTTACTATTGACCCGGTAATATTGGTGAATGACCACCTGCCAACAAGGGAAGGGGAAGTACTGCTTGTATGACAGGAGGATAAGGCAAACAGGCCCAGCGTAAAAATTACCACTGCTAATTTTTTCATGACTATTTTATTTTGTTGAAAAATAACGCACTACCCAATAATTATATAAGACGCATTTTTTAACAAACTAGTTGGGATCGTTGCTTTAGAATACGAAAGTCCGCTTCCCTGTCAAATCACACGCCCCCTATTCCACTCTTTATCCAAAAACACAATAAAGCTATTATTTTTACGTAATATGCTGTGTCTTCATAAAAGATACCACATCCCCGGGGTGGAAACTGAAATAGTATAGCAAATGCCAAAAGCCGCCAACACAGGGAAAAATTCGTCGCCGTTGTCTCCCGTCGCCGGGATTGACGGAGCTGGTCTCATTCCCGCCATCCTCATCCAGTTGTACATGATCGTTGAGTTCATTCCGCGGTTAGGTGCAATAGATGTATCGGGGCCGCAATGGGTTTATCTCAGCGTCATTAATCTCCTGGTTATTGCATACCTGCTTACCAGCAAAAAGCCGGACTTTGACAATGCGGTAAAAATCGTATCCGGTTCGCTGTTCACGGTCGTTTACTTATTGTTCTTCATCGTTTCCGGGCTTTCCATAATGGTAGCTGTCAATAAAGTGGAGTCCATAGTTTGTTATGCAAGGGTCATAACCACCTTGCTGATGTACATAAACATTGCCGTTCTTTTATACGGCAGGCTGCATTGGCTCCGGTTGCTCGCGCAAACCATCTCCATAATACTGCTCATAAAGTCCCTGCTTATTTTAGGCCAGTTTTTTATGGGCATCCACCAGGGCAGAACGCTGGAAGATATTATACTGGCCATTACATTAAATGCGGGGCATAAAAATGTATTATCGGCAAGTATAGCCATCCAGTTGCCCTTCCTGGTCTATGCCATCCACAAATCCCGATTTTGGGCTAAGGTTTTAAATATATTCATTTTTATCCTTGCTGTTAGCAGTGTGCTTATCCTCAATACAAGGTCGGTATTTGTTGCGCTGCTCCTGGATGCCGGTATTTATGCAGCATATAGCCTTACGGTATTCCTGAAGTCTAGGTCCTGGAGAAAGACAATAGTAAAAACAGGCGGTATTGTTATGCTGCTCGCCGCTGTTACTTTATTATCTAATTTCCTGTTAAAAAAGTCGGCTTCAAAAAATGACCCGCTCTCTTACGGATCATTTACAAAACGCCTGTCGTCAATTGAGTTCTCAGACAGGGGGTCAAGCAACCGGCTGTGGTTATGGCACAATGTCACGGCTTACATTGGCGATCATCCGCTTATGGGCTGTGGCATAGGCAACTGGAAAATAACCTCTATTGCCTATGAGCGAAATTTCCTGAATGGTATGCTGGTGGCTTATCATGCCCATAACGACTTTTTAGAAACAACCGCCGAGACCGGCATCTTCGGCGGCCTGCTCTTCCTTTCTGTATTTGCTGTGCTGGTGTGGTATCTCGTTAAAGCGTTTGCTAAAGGTGCGAACCCCCAGGCAAAGGAATTGCCGCTATTCCTGTTAATGTCGGTAACCTGCTACCTGGTTGATGCGTCGCTCAATTTCCCGGGCGAGCGCCCCGTGATGCAATTTTATTTTGCTTTCATTTTAGCGGCAGGGTTAAATGTATGCCTGGCCGGCGAATTAAAATTAACCGCGTGGAAAGCCGCAGCCGTCAATATACGCTGGCTGGCGGGCATGGGCACGTGCCTGCTGGTTCCGGCGCTCATCATCCAGTTTATGACGTATACATCCATGATTGCCCAGGCCGAAATAACTTCGGATGTCATCAGGCGGTCACCGCAAAAAAACTGGGCAGATATTAAAGACGCGTTTCCGCCCATCCCTAACATGACTTCCTTTTGCATTCCTGTTGATGAAATAAAGGCCCGGTACCTGATAAAAGACAACCAATTTGATAAAGCATTTTCGCTGCTCAACGGAAGCCGCAATGTAAACCCGGCGCTCGGTTACAATGATTACCTGCGAGGCCTTATCTACCGGCAGCAAAACAACCTGGACAGCGCGTTTTACTATGCCGGCAAAGCATTCTATCTAAGGTCAAAAGATATCAATTATTACGTACTCCTGCTCGACGTCAGTACCCAAAAAAGGGATAGCGCCGCCATTAACAGAATTTTTGACACCGAGCGGGCGCTTAGAAATGAGTGGTGGCTCTGGGTGGACTACTTCAACATTATGGACGCTTTCAATATGGATAAGCAAAAGTTGCTGGCGCTGGCAAAGGATGCCGTTTTTTATTTCCCTGACAACAAACAACTGAAGCAAAAAGAACTATACTACGAATCGTTCAATGCGTTCGGCGATTACATAGCATCCGCAAAGAAAGCCGCAGACCAGCAT
>Ga0206890_1297_pt1 | contig 12958 bp, 9 predicted proteins | sample Alteio_BWOrgHeat_58_FD_152960 | JGI IMG/M metagenome (GOLD analysis project Ga0206890, IMG submission 152960) | Enriched cells from forest soil in Barre Woods Harvard Forest LTER site, Petersham, Massachusetts, United States - Alteio_BWOrgHeat_Nextera6 ... | reverse complement strand
CCAGGGCTTTTATGGCCGACGCATTATCCGGAATATCCCATGGGATGTGCAGGGAAATGGAATTGCTCGACTTGTTCAGCGCATGGATCACGCCCACATCCCCAATTTTCTCCTCCAAACAGCGCGGCTCGCCGCCACCTGAGAACCGTCCGAACCGTGTACCACCGGTACCCAATGCCCAGCTTGGGATGGCGATGTTAAAAGCCATTAATTTTTGCATAACCCCATCAAGTCCAGGCACATTAGCCGCAACAAAATCAAACCGGCGCTGATGTTCTTTTATATGCTGATGGTTGTGTTCATCAACGGCAAATTTCTCTATCTGCATAATTGGTTTATATTGAATTAAGGTAGATAAAATACTTACTTTAACGAAATGTTCATCGGCGAATTGTCCCTAGTTGCTTTCCATCGGGTCGGCCGTGTATTTCCACCATTTAAATCTCCCCCGGTATGGGAGTGGTCTATCTCACAAACCCCATCGCCACACCGCCATCCACATTCAGCACATTACCTGTCGATTTATTCAACAAGCCACCAACAAAGGCAAAGCAGGCATTGGCAATATCATCCGGCAAAATGATCTCGTTCAGCAAGGTACGTTTGGCGTAGTAAGCAGGCAATTCAGCCACTGTGATCCCATAAGCCTTAGCCCGACCCTCGGCCCAGCCGCCGGCCCATATGTTGCTATCACTTATCACCGCATCCGGGTTCACTACGTTTACCCTAATTTTATCTGCACCCAGTTCGGCAGCATTCAAACGGCTCAGATGCAATTGCGCCGCCTTTGCACTGCCGTACCCGGCATTGTTCGGGCCGGATACCAGGGCATTCTTACTCACTATATTTAAAATGTCGCCCCCTACATCTTGCTTTTTCATTATGGCAACTGCACCCTGGGTTACAAAGAACTGTCCCTTCACCAGCACATCATATAACAAGTCCCAATCCTTTTCGGTATGGTCGCCAATTGATTTTGAAATGGATAAGCCAGCATTATTCACTACAATATCCACTCCCCCAAATGCGAGCGCAGCGGCATCAAAAGCCTGCTGAATTTGTTCAGCGTTGGTCACATCGAGGATGGCTGTTGTATAAGCATCTTTCCCAAACAGTTTTTTAAATTCATCACCTGCTCCTTGCAGGCGCTCCGCGTTCATATCGTTCAAGATCACTACCGCGCCCTCTTCCGCAAACTTTTTGGCGATGGCCTTGCCTATCCCCCCCGCGCTACCTGTTATCAAAGCGATGTGGCCTGATAACGCTTTCGGCTTGGGCATGCGCTGCAGTTTTGCTTCCTCCAGCAACCAGTATTCTATATCAAAAGCTTCTTGTCGCGGTAGTGATGTGTATTCCGAGACAGCCTCCGCGCCTTTCATCACATTGATGGCATTGGTATAAAATTCAGCGGCTACGCGGGCAGTTTGTTTATCTTTTGAGAACGAAAACAACCCCACGCCCGGGTACAAAATAATCACCGGGTTGGCATCACGTATCGCAGGGCTGTTGGGATGTTTGCAGCTTTCGTAATACGCCGTATACATTTTGCGGTATTCTTCAAATGCAGGCGCCAATTTTTCTTTTAATGATGCGATGTCTGAAAGATCAGCCGTCGGCTCCAGTTCCAATACTAACGGACTTATTTTAGTTCGTAAAAAATGATCAGGGCAGCTGGTACCCATCGGCGCTAACCGATCAATGTCATTTGAGTTGATAAATTCCAAAACACGCGGATCATCTGTGAAATGCCCCACCATATGCCGCTCGCTCGAGCATAGGCCACGTAAAACCGGGGCTATGGCCGCTGCTTGTTTTTTACGGTCAGTCTCATCGAGGCCTTGTATCTTTTGTCCGCCAAATACCGGCCTTTTTTTACCATAATTAGCTTCCAGGTATTCGGCGCAACGTTCTATCACCTCAAGGGTATTGATGTAACTTTCGTAAGCCGTATCGCCCCAGGTAAACAAACCATGTGAGCCTAACATAATACCTCGAATACCCGGATTTTCATCCAGGCATTGTTTCAATTGCAAACCGAGATCAAAGCCTGGTCGCTGCCATTCCACCCAGCCAACAGTCCCGTTAAATAACTCTTCGGTTATCTTCTTTCCATCCTTTGCTGCCGCGATGGCAATAGCCGCATCGGGATGCAGGTGATCAATATGTTTGAAAGGTAAAAATCCATGCAAAGGCGTATCAATAGATGGCGCTTTCGAAGCCAGGTCATAAATGCAATGGTTAAACAGTTCCACCATTTCATCCTCATGCTCAATGCCGCGGTATACATTTTTAAGACTTCGCAGCCGGTCGACATACAAAGCCGCCAGCCCGTTTTTTTTCAGTGTGCCAATATCCCCGCCCGAGCCTTTGATCCACATTACTTCAACTTCCTGGCCGGTTAGCGGGTCGGCGCTCATTACTTTGCAGGAAGTGTTGCCGCCGCCGTAATTGGTCAGCCGCAAATCGGCCCCCAACAGGTTGGAGCGATATATCAGTAAAGCTACTTCGTCGCCCGCCAGTTCAGCGGCTTTTGCATCATCCCACAGGTAGCTTACATATTTAAAATCAGTTGTTTTCACAGGCATGTTATTATAATTATTGAATTGTAGAATTATTGATTTATTGAATAATTATTTATGCTTTTATTGAATTGCCATAGCCTACGATCAGTACTGAGATCATGATCACTGCGATACCGGCAATAACCGTTGCAAGTGCTTTTTTGCTTACGCCTTTCCACTCTTTTAAAACCAATCCCCAGATATTGGCCACTAAAATGATAAACGCCATGTGCAATATCCACGAGCTGGCCCCATTGCCCAGTTTGCTTTCGCCCATCCCATAAAAAAAGAATTGCAGAAACCAGGTAGTACCGGCTAAGGCCGAGAATAGATAGTTTGCTACCAGCGGTGTTTTGGTATTGGTATAATCGCCAAAGGTTTTATTTCGTGCATTCAATACCATGCACCATATAAAGTTGGTGGTCAATCCGCCTAAAAGTATAACGATATAGGTCACATTATTCTGGAACAAAAATTCGCCTTGCCCGGTGTGGGTACTTTTCCAAACCTCATTGGCTACGTGCGCCATATCCTTCCCGGCATCTATCCCAAACGCGAAACAGGCGCTCAGTACGCCGGAAACAATAGATACAAATATCCCAAGGCCAAATTTATATTCCTTGTTGCTGGTGTTAATATCTTTTTGGCCCGATAGCTCCTTTTCCTTCATCATTCCCGCTCTGCCGCAAATAATGATACCAATCACACAAACCACAATGCCCAATAATACTAATTGCCCCCAATGTTGGTTCATTAAAATTGATATCGAGTCTTTTCCTTTCTTTGGGTACAATTGATAATAAAATGAGGGTATCAGCGCTCCGAAAACAGAGCAAAGTCCGAGAATAATCGAGCTACCTAACGCTACTCCCAAATACCTGACACCCAAGCCATAAGTCAGCCCGCCAATACCCCAAAGCACACCAAATAGATAAGTGTAAAATTTGGTGTTGCCATCTGCATGACTGATGATATCCATAAAGCCCGGTATAGTAAGCCAGGCTGCCAAAAACGGAACAAATAACCAGGAGAAAATACCGCCAACGATCCAGAAGCTCTCCCAGGCCCAGCCCTTTACTTTTTTGTAAGGAATATAAAAACTCCCGGAAGCAAAGCCGCCGATAAAATGAAAGATTACCCCCAGTATTGACTGCATTATAATTGGTTTAAAATTGCCAGATGCAAATTAGTTGAATAAGCTAATTTAACTGTCCTTATCAGTCTTACTGCAAAAAACAAGGTAAAAATTTTATGAGTTTACATTGTTGTTTGTTGGTGACAACATCAACAAAGGCGGGGGAATTGACATTTGAATTCCTTATTTTACTTTTTCGTACCTATACTTCCCCTTGATCACGGTATTCAGGAATGTTCCCTTTGAGGCGGATGTCTTCATTTGATTATAAACATCTTCGGGAACGTTCTTATAATCATACACTTTACCGGAAACAAAGATGATTCTCAGTTTAGCGGTATGGGTATCATATTTCATGGCAGCAACTACGGACGACGGCATATCAACCCTCCTCAAACTATCAGATATGAACGCACAAATTAAGTGCCACCTGATAATTATAATGTAGCATCAACCAAGGGAAGTGTAAAGAAAAAAGTGCTGCCTGCTCCGCTTTCGCTTTCTACCCAAATCCTGCCGTTGTGGCGCTGGATGATCTCAGCACTTAGATAAAGGCCTATGCCAAAACCGGATATATGCTGCCTGTCCTGTGCTTCCACACGATAGTAGCGCTCAAAAAGCTTTCCGATATCCTGCGGCTTTATGCCTATTCCCTGATCCTGAACGCTGATTTGCACCATACCATCAATGTGTTTACATTTTACCTCAATAGAAGTTTCTTTGGTTGAATATTTAACTGCGTTACTAATGATATTGGATATCACCGAGCCGATCTTGTCACGATCGGCATTAATCATAAGCGCATTACATGGTGCAAAAGAAATACTATACCCGGGTGCCGTCAATCTGCTCTCTTCAATAATATCCGCTATCAGCTCATCAAGGTTAAAATCCTGTTTATACAATTGGATCTTGCCCGATTCCAGGCGCGAAATATTCAGAAAACCATTGATCATGTTAGTCATTTTCCTTACCTGGCGATAGGCTTTATTCAATGCATCGGTAGCAAATTCGTCCTTTCTGTTTTCGGCTTTAGCCTGCAATATCTGTACAATAGCGGAGAGAGAAGTGAGCGGTGTTTTCAGTTCATGACTTACCATGCCAATAAAATCGTTTTTTCGCAATTCATCCTGCTTCTGTTCGGTAATGTCAATGATCAGTCCTGAAAAATGTGCATTATTGTTTCCGCTGGCAGGATATAACCTGCCCAAAGCCCGCACCCATCTAGATTTAAGATCGTTACCCATAATAGGATGTTCCATACTGTAACTTTCCCCTTTGCTTATAGTGGCTTCAATGGCATCATGGATTTTTTCCCGGTATCCTTCGGGAATTTTTTGGAGAACATCCTGATAGCTCACCTCAGCATCGGGGTTAAATCCGAACAATTCCTTCAACCTTGGCGAGGGAATGAATTTTCGCGAACGAGCATCCATATACCAGGTGCCCACATTGGCAGCTTCAATGGAAAACCGAAGCATTTCCTCTGCCTTTTCCCGTTCCACCCTGTCATTTACCCTGCTGGTCACATCAATAGCCACAAGCATAATGGTATTGGTTATCCCCCTATCATCTTTTAATGGCTTATAAATGAAGTCGAAGTAAAATTCCTTTAACTCGCCATTATGTTCAAGCAATGCCCTTGCCTCGCTGCCAAAATAAGGCTTGCCCGAGGTATAAACATCATCCAGCAAGTACACTAAGGGCTGGCCTTTCAATTCGGGCAATGCTTTGATCAACGGTTTGCCAATAATTTCGGGGCCCTTACCCCAAATTTTAAGGATCATGTCGTTAGCCGATTCAATGGTTTGCTCTCTCCCGGTCAGCACACCTATAGCTATCGGAGCTCCCTGCACCAGGAAGCGGAAGCGGCCCTCGCTGATTGCCAGGTCGAAAATCATTTTCTGGAGATTTTCATGCGTCCTAGCCAATTCTTCATTTGTGGAAACTAATTCTTCATTCGCAGATATTATCTCTTCATTCGCTGCTACTATTTCCCTCCTGGCTTCTACCTGCTCCGTTACCTCATTGGCTACTGCAATGATCCCTGTGATATTCCCTTCGACATTCGTGAAGGGTTGAATGATAAAATTATAATACCCTTCGTCCAGCCTGCCATTCCTGTTTAAATATACACTTGATTCATTTCCATAATAGGTTTCACCTGTTTTAAGAACGTTTTGCATGATACCAGGATAGGGCTGCCCAACCAGCTCGGGCAGGGCTGACAGCAGGGGTTTTCCCAATACAGTTTTATCTTTATCCCACAGTTCGAGGAGTTTATCATTGATGATCTCCAAAACCATTTCCTCGCCGGTGAAAAGACCCATAGCCACGGATGCCTGCAGGATCATGTTGCGGAAATTACGCTCACTTTCTGCCAGGGCCCTTGTGCGGTCGGTTATTCGTTGTTCCAGTTCGCTGTTTAATTCTTTCAGGCTTTCTTGCGATATGTTTAATTCTTCAATCTTTTTGGTCAGCTCGGTATTAACATTTGCAAGCTCTTCATTTGCTGCAGCTACTTCTTCATTGGCGGCGGATAACTCTTCATTTACGGTTGTTACCTCCTCATAAAGTTCCTGCTCCCTTTGCTCACTTCCCTGCAAAGCCTGCAAGCTAAAATGAAGTTTGGTAACATCTTCCGCTGTATGCAGGATGCAGTAAACTTCGCCCTGCTCATTTTTTATGGCACGATATTCAAAATTATAATAGAACCACTGCAATTTGCCGTCTACCCGGAGCCGGGCAGGTGTATCTTTTGCGTTGTAAGTTACCCCCGTGCGCCATACTTCGCGAAGCAGGCCAAAAAAGGGCTGGCCTATCAGTTCCGGTACAGCTTCTTCAAATGTTTTGCCGATAACGCTTCTGTCCTTTCCCCAAAAGCCTATCATGGCATCATTGGCGGTTTGAATGATCAGTTGTTCAGTAGTGTAAATAGCGGTAGCATTTTTGGACAGGGCCAGTATATTTAATAACTCCTCATTGCTAAAAATGCGGTTTTGGGAATTCATGTAATGCAGACGGAATAGGATTGTATAACTTAACTATAAAGCTAAAGATACTTAACAATTAAAAGTGAATAAGTTTGATAAAATGGTAAATTTATTACGAATAAGTCTGTTTTAACCTGATAGACCTATCGACATTTAATCTAAACGAAAATTGCTGTCACTCAAATATACTTTGTGACTTTTTAATTACTTTTTCCAGGTCGATCCCTTTTCCCAGTACCCCTTTAAACAGATCACCCTCAACTTTCAGTCGGTCGACGGCGTTAAATATGGTAAAATCCTTCATGGTTAAGCCTGATTTCAGTTCGTCCCAGTGCAGGGGCATGGATACTGTTGCGCCAACCTTAGGGCGAAGCGAATAAGGCCCGGCTATGGTAGCCCCAGGCCGGTTCTGGAAAAAATCAAGATACATTTTGCCATGCCTTTTTGCTACCGATCTTTCAAGGCTTGTATAATCAGGTAATTGCTTATTTACGATATCCACAACAATACGGGCGAACATTTGCGACTGCTCATAATCATATTTTGCGCCCAATGGGATATAAATATGCATCCCGGTTGAGCCGGAGGTTTTGCAAAATGAGGGGACATCAACTGCGTCCAAAACCTTTTTTACCTCAAGCGCAGCCGCTATCACCTGGTCGAAGGTATTTTTATCAGGATCAAGATCGATCACGCAATAGTCAGGATGATCTGGCGATTGTACACGGCTGAACCAGGGGTTCATTTCAATACAACCAAGCGACGCCATCCAAAGCAAGCTGGCTTCGTCGGTACCAACCAAATACTCCTTATACTCACCCTCGCCGGTGGTATAGGGAAAAGTTTTGGCCCAATCGGGGGCCTTATCCCTTACATCCTTTTGATAAAAGCTTGGCCCGTGTATACCAGCCGGGAAACGGTTAAGCGACATGGGGCGATCCTTTAAATACGGCAAAATATACTCAGCTACCTGGTAATAATAGTTAAATAGATCCCTTTTGGTCACTTTATCTTCGGGCCAGTATACTTTACTCAGGTTGGTAAACTTCAGTTCGTGTTCGCATATTTCACGTACCTGTGTTTCATCTTTAGGATTTAAAAGCGTTTTGCGTTCTTTACTTTTTGGTGGTTTGATAGCATCCATATGTACCTCCTCCTTTTTATCAACTTCCTTAACTATAGTTTCAGTATGTACTTCTATTTCACGGATAACATCCTTTGCCTTTTTATCCACCCGCATGCCCTGGAACGATGGGTGCCTGAATACACCATCACTAGTAACTTCGCTATATTCCACTTCGCAGACCAACTCGGGCTTTAGCCAGGTTGCTTTGGCGTTAGGAGGATTTGGACGGAAGCGCGATGGCTTGTTTACATCCGGGATAGCTTCGAAAGGGCTTTTATCAATAATCAGCGGCTTAAACTGAATCATCATTTCCTTCTGCATCTTATCAGAAAAACCTGTACCCACCTTGCCGACATATTTCAAGCCACTATCTTCATAAACTGCCAGCAACAGCGAGCTAAATTGCCTGGCTGTATCCTGATTTTTCGTAAACCCGGCAATGATCACCTCCTGGCGCTTATGTACCTTGATCTTTAACCATTCCCCTGAACGAATTCCTGGTGTATAAGTGCTATTTGCTTTTTTAGCTATAATGCCCTCCAATCCCATGCGTTGGGCAGCCTCAAAAAAGTCCAATCCGCTGGCATTAAATACTGTACTCAGGCGCACCCGGTCGCCATCTGCAGGAATAACCTCCTTTAAAATAGCTTGCCGCGCGGTTAGCGTTAGCTCCATTAAATTCTTGCCATCTAACCAAAGCAGATCAAAGATATAATAAACCAGTTCACCATCAGCCTCACTACGCCAGTTCTGCAAATCACCGAAATTGGATATCCCCGTTTCGTTCAAAACCAATATCTCACCATCAACAACGGCGTTGATCTTCCATTGCTGCAGGGCCTGGTGTATGGGGTAGAATTTTTCATTAAAAGTTTTGTTATTGCGCGACAGAAGTTCAACTTCTCCTTTGTTTACAAATCCCAATGCCCTGTAGCCGTCCCACTTTACTTCGTACACCCAATCCGGGTCGTCAAAGGGTTCATCAACCAGTGTGGCCAGCATTGGTTTAATACCGACTGGTATTTTTGATTTTGGAGCACTCCTTAATAATACTTCCGTATTAAAGTTGTCTGTTTTCTTTGCAGCTACGCCGGGGTCATTGCTTTTTTTTTTGAAACCGTCGCCGGCTTCTCTGTATTCTGCTCGTGTCCCTCCGTCCAAACCTTTTCGCTGGTTTTTTCCATGGCTGCGATCGTTTTACCCGATAATATTGATTTATCTTTTTTGGTGATGTCCTTTACTGACGCATATTCGTCATTATGCTTAATCAGCAACCAGGCATTATCGCCCATGCCATGAGTTTTTACAAGGGCAAATTCGCCATTCAGTTTTTCTCCGTGCAGCTTTATTTTAAGGGAGCCTGATTTTAATTGTTTGAGCAGATTCTTTTCCTGTTCCTTTTTACCTTTGATCTCTTCTATAGGCTCATAAGTACCCTCATCCCAAACAATCACTGTTCCTCCACCATGTTCACCTTCGGGGATGGTTCCTTCAAAATTACGGTAATCAAATGGATGATCCTCTACCATCATGGCCAGGCGCTTGGTCTTTGGATCGGTTGAGGGGCCCTTGGGTATGGCCCAACTTTTTAAAACGCCATTCATTTCAAGCCTGAAGTCGTAATGCAGGCGCGACGCATCATGTTTCTGAATAACAAACATTAATGCATTCTTGTAATTACTTACCCCCGCCCTGGGCTCTGATGTTTTGGTAAAGTCACGCTTGGCGGCGTATTTCTGCAGGCTCATTCATTTCCCTTTCGAGGTATCTTTTTACTGCATTTGCAGACGTGCCTACTACTGCAACTGCCCTTGCTAATTCTTCTCTACTGATATTAAGCGCCTTGGTCCAATGTTCAACTTCAAAATATTCGTGAATATGGATCTGTTCCAGATCATGATTTCGTGTATAATTTACGTTATACATAGTTTTTCAATTGTAGTGTGTATGATGCTAACAACTAATTGAAAAAATGGTTTAGATGAAAATAAGATTTTTATCTGATCACCCTGAAAGTCAGGTTCACCCGCTCTTTCATTGGCCTGGCCGACTTGGCTATACAGTGCTCCCATAGATGCTGCAAATCCCCCTTCATTAGTAGTAATGACCCATTTTCCAGATCGATGGAATATTTATGCTGATGATCCTGCTTTTCTCTCAGATCAAAACGCCTTGCTTGCCCAAAGCTTACCGAGGCAATCACGGGGTTTTTCCCCAATTCATACTCATCATCACTGTGCCATGCAACTGAGTCGTTCCCATCGCGATAATAGTTCAGCAAAACTGTGTTAAACCTCAGCCCGGCTAAAGGCTCTACCCTGGCCTTAATATTTAACAATTCCTGCGTCCATGGTATAGGGTGATATTTATTCCCCGAAAAGGTGTAAGATTTCCCGCTATCGCCATACCATGCCGTGAGCCTGGGCGTTTTTATCATTTTACCATACATCTGCACTGTTTCCTGTACCCATGAGGCTTCAGTGATAAATGTTTTCAGTAGCGAGGCACTTTCCTGCTGATCAAAAAGTTGGGGATGATAGTCGAGCAAATCAGCTGGTAAGTGACTGCCTTTCACCGGTTCATCAAAAAAGCTTAGTTGCCTCATTATTTATTCTCATTGAATATTAACTAATTAGAAAAAAAATAAATTTATTGGCACTATTATTGCATCATTAGTTATAGTTTAAATTAATTATCACAGGGATGGCTGGGCGTAGGGGCTTGGCTGTCCCTATTTTTTAAGTAATGTTAAGGCAACAGGTCGATAAGCACTATCGGCCATTATTCTCCAGTAAAAGGGATAGAGAAGAAAAATTCAGAGCCTTTCCCAGGTTCGCTGGTTACGCCGATCTTCCCTTTATGCCTGTCGATTATCTCCTTGGAAATATACAGCCCCAGTCCCAAACCCGACATATGAGATGCCAGGCCATCAGCCCTGAAAAACCTCGAAAATATTTGCTCCTGCTGTTCCTTGCTAATACCTATCCCGAAATCTTTTACCGTTACCGTAAGATATTTATCCGTTTTGATAACATCTATATTTACCTGACTTGCTTTTGGAGAATATTTAATGGCGTTGGTCAACAAATTAACAATCACCTGCTCTATTCTATGCTTGTCGCCTAAAATGGGCAATTGTTCAATGTCATTGTTCAATATTATTTTGTGCGATTCACTTAACGGCTGCACTATCTCTATAGCTTCAATTATTAATGCACGCAGATTAAAGGTTTCCATCTTCAACTCCAGCATACCTGCATGTATCTTTGAAACATCCAGTAAATCGGTAACCAAATTCAATAACTTATCCAATTGTGTCTTTGTCTTTTTAACAAAGCCCAGGTTGATATCGCTTGTGAGATTTCGCTCCAATATTTGCAAATAACCGCTTATGCTGGTTAATGGGGTCTTCAATTCATGGCTGGCAATACCTATAAATTCATCCTTCCTGGCGTTAAGCACCTTTATCTCCTCGTATAATTTTGCATTATCGAGCGCAACAGCCGCCTGCGAAGCGATATTGACTACAATTGCCTCATGTTCCTTTTTGAAAATACCAGGTTCCGGATGACCGAAAAACAAGCCACCGATCACCTTTCCTGACTTTGAAATTACCGGCACCGCCAGGTAGCTCACAACCGGCAAATGGCCTTTTGGCATCCCATGATGCGGAGTATTTTTACCATATCTTGGGTCTTTTGTAATATCGTCTACCCTTAGTACACCCTCGCCACTGAAAGTGGTATTGAAGACAGCCGTATTGCGGGGCATCCCGAATTTTTCAAACGCTTCCTTTGGCGCGCCCGATAAAGTATATAACATGTAAGATTCACCACCGGCATCGATGGTATTATAGAAGAAGGCACCGAATGCTGCTCCGGCAAGCCGTGTAGTTTCATCTGTTACCTTTTGTAATATCCGCTCAATGTCCAGGTCTTCCGATATTATTCTTCCTATCGAATAAAGGGCCTCCAGGTTTTCGGTATAACGCTGTAAACCCTCCTCGGCTATTTTTTGGGCCCAGATATTCCTTGCGATCTTTGAGGCACCGACAACCCGCCCATCATAGCCCTTTACCGGCGAAACGGTGAGTGATATAGGTATCTGCTCCCCTCTTTTGGTGAGCCGCATTGTTTCGAAGTGGTCTATCTTTTCCCCGTTCCTTATCTTCTCAATGATCAAGCTTTCCTCATTTAACCGTTCGGGAGGAATAATAAGCGTGATGTGCCTGCCGATCGCTTCATCAGGGGTATAACCAAACATTTTCTCGGCAGCTCTGTTCCAACTGGTAATTATTCCATCGAGCGTTTTGCTGATGATGGCATCGTCTGATGACTCAATAATGGCAGCCAGCATGGATTGCTGGGCATTATCTCTCGTTTGTTGAGTAATATCAACCAGGGTATTGATAGCGCCTGTAAGCGTACCCGAAGCGTCGAATGTTGGCACAGGATAAGGAAGCACGTTTCTACGGCTGCCGTCGGGCCGCTCTACTACAATTTCCTCTCCCTCGATAACCCTTTTCTCCTTTAAGGCTCTCGCCATCGGGCACGAATCCATTGGCAGAGGTTCCCCATTAGCCTGAAATATCTTCCATGAACCGCACCATAAATCTTCACCTATTACAGGTGTCCTTCCCCAAAGCTCCGTAGCAGCCTTATTGAAGTAAGTAACATGGCCCATTTCATCACATGTGTAGATAGCTACCGGCAAATTTTCGAAAATATTAGTGGCCGTGTAATTGTTCATTTCTGGATTAAGGATATTATTATTGTATCGTTTATTAAAGGTTTGAGGCGCAGCATATCTATCCATGGTGCATTAACAAGCATCAGGAATAATTGTTGTAAATTACCGCAATTATGAGGGGCTAATTGGTATGTAAATATATTGAAAGCATCTTAATTAAATAATCCACACAACAAGAAAGCTATTCCTTTGTTAAAATACACGAGCAACCCCAACCTGTATGGAACAAAAAACCAATACCAAACCTGTCAATAAAAAGAGTTTCTGGAGATTTCTTACCCTGCTTGGCCCAGGCCTCACCACCGGCGCTGCCGACGACGATCCCTCGGGCATTGCCACCTACTCGCAAACCGGGGCGCAGTTTGGCTACGGGCAACTGTGGACGGCCCTTTAC
>Ga0206890_1296_pt1 | contig 12980 bp, 12 predicted proteins | sample Alteio_BWOrgHeat_58_FD_152960 | JGI IMG/M metagenome (GOLD analysis project Ga0206890, IMG submission 152960) | Enriched cells from forest soil in Barre Woods Harvard Forest LTER site, Petersham, Massachusetts, United States - Alteio_BWOrgHeat_Nextera6 ... | reverse complement strand
GCCTGTAATACTCGGAATAGAATCCTCATGCGATGAAACCTCGGCCTCTGTTTGCGCCGATGGTGTAATACTAAGTAATGTCATCGCCAACCAAACCATACACGAAGCTTACGGGGGCGTAGTACCCGAACTGGCCTCACGTGTTCATCAGCAAAATATCGTCCCTGCGGTGCAGCAAGCACTACTTAACGCTAAAATTGATAAGAATGATATTGACGCCGTAGCTTTTACCCGCGGCCCTGGTTTATTGGGTTCGTTATTGGTTGGTGTATCATTTGCAAAAGCGTTTGCGCTGGCGAGAAATATCCCGCTTATCGAGATCAATCACATGCAGGCACATGTGCTGGCCCATTTTATTGACGATCCTAAGCCGGCATTTCCGTTCCTATGTCTTACGGTATCTGGCGGGCATACACAAATTGTTTTGGTGAAGGACCATTTTGATATGGAAGTGATAGGCCAAACTACTGACGATGCTGCTGGTGAGGCTTTGGATAAAACAAGTAAAGTTTTAGGCCTGCCTTATCCCGGCGGACCATTGATCGATAAATATGCCCGGCTGGGCAATCCGGATGCCTATAAATTTCCGGAACCACAAATACCCGAACTCGATTTCAGTTTTAGCGGATTAAAGACAGCTATCCTGTATTTTATACGCGATAATGTAAAACTGAACCCCAATTTTGTTGAAGATAACATCGCTGATATTTGCGCCTCGGTTGAAAAACGGGTGGTCACCATATTGCTTAACAAGCTGAAAAAGGCAGCGCTGCAATATAATATTAAGGATATCGCTTTAGCAGGTGGTGTATCAGCCAATACCGGACTTAGAAGCGGCCTGAAACAGTTGGGTGATGAAATGGGCTGGAACACCTTTATACCGAAGTTTGAATATTGCACCGATAATGCCGCCATGATCGCTATAGCGAGCTATTATAAATATCTAAAAGGCGAGTTTGTTGGCCAGGATATTGCGCCGCTGGCAAGAATGCCGTTTTAATAATGACTGAATTATTGAATTATTGAATTATTGAATGTGGTACTTATTCATACTTTTGCAAATCAATCAGTAATTCAATAATTCACTAAATCAATAATTAATTGGCTCCCACAATAATCTTTTTCTCCGTTTTTGTAATACCGCTTGTGGCTTTTTTCGTTTGGCTGATGCGCCAGGATAAACGTAAAGGTTCTACAGGCATTATAGTGCTTGCCATTATTGTTGCAGGTGCCCTGGTGTGGACATACATTAAGCGAGGTGAAAGTAAAAAAGTGAAGATTGAACAATCAGGCTCGGTAAGGCCGCATGTGGATAGTTTAAGCGATTCAACACATAAGGGTAATTAACCCTAAAAGTACCGCAGCTGATCAGCGTAATTAATAAATCACACCAATCAACAGTTCAGACAATAAAAAAGGCCATCCAAATGGAAAGCCTCTATCTATTAACTACTTATTAAAATCAGATAAAACTATTCTGTCTCCACTGGCAATTTCTCACCCGTAACCGTTTCTTTTATTTTAGCTTCCAGTTCTTCCATCAGTTCAGGATTATCCAGTATCAATTGCTTAACGGCATCGCGGCCTTGCCCTAATCTTGATTCACCATAGCTGAACCATGAACCTGCTTTTTTGATGATGTTATATTCCACACCCAGGTCGATGATCTCGCCTGATTTTGAAATACCTTCGCCAAACATAATATCAAATTCTGCTATGCGGAATGGCGGGGCTACCTTGTTCTTCACAATTTTAACCTTCACCCTGTTGCCCGATACCTCATCAGTATCCTTAATTTGTGATATGCGGCGGATATCCAAACGCACCGAAGCATAAAATTTAAGCGCGTTACCCCCGGTTGTGGTTTCAGGATTGCCAAACATTACGCCGATCTTATCGCGCAGCTGGTTGATGAAGATACAGCAGCATCCTGTTTTGCTGATGGTGCCGGTAAGCTTACGTAATGCCTGCGACATTAATCTTGCCTGTAAACCCATTTTACTGTCGCCCATTTCGCCTTCAATTTCACCTTTAGGTACTAAAGCAGCAACTGAGTCGATCACCAAAATATCAATAGCGCCAGAGCGGATCAGGTTATCAGCAATTTCTAAGGCTTGCTCACCGTTATCTGGCTGTGAGATCAATAGGTTTTCCACATCAACGCCCAATTTTTTGGCATAGAAACGGTCGAACGCATGCTCCGCATCAATAAAGGCAGCGATGCCGCCATTCTTCTGCGATTCGGCAATAGCATGGATAGCCAATGTTGTTTTACCTGATGATTCCGGGCCGTATATTTCTACCACGCGGCCTTTTGGCAATCCGCCCACGCCAAGGGCAATATCAAGACCGATGGAGCCGGTTGATATCACATCGATGGGCTCGATGGCGGTATCACCCAGTTTCATGATGGTACCTTTTCCGTATGATTTTTCTAGCTTATCTAAAGTAAGCTGTAATGCTTTTAATTTTTCTGCGCTGCTCATGCTTTAATTATTTCGGATAGCAAATGTAATTAATGGTTTTGATATTTACTAATATTTTTAGTATTTTTTATTGATTAAGTTAAATAGATGATCAAGTGGCTGTATGAATTGTGATTTAACTCGGCCAACTTAATCTAACTCAATCAAACTTAATCAACTCTCAAACACCAATCAAATATCTTTATCAACACTACGTTTCTTCAACTCCTTGCTGATGGTATTCAATTGTTTTTTCTTTTTGAGGTCTTTTGATTTTTTCACCTTTGCGGCTTCTTCCTTTAACAGGAATGCTTCGGTATGCGTACGCTCATAATACTTGCAGAACCAGCTTATCGGGCATATTTCGCATTTGGGATTGCGGGCCAGGCAAATGTATCTCCCATGTAAGATCAACCAATGATGTGCCACACCAAGGGTTTCCCGGGGCAAAAATTCTGTTAGTTGCCTTTCAGTAGCCAGAGGTGTACGAGCGTTAGTGGTTAATCCTATCCGGTTAGCTACACGAAACACGTGGGTATCCACCGCAATAGCAGGCAGATCAAATATCACCGAAGCGATCACATTAGCAGTTTTGCGCCCTACGCCAGGCATTTTTTGCAGGTCGTTCAGATCAGAAGGCACTTCGCCATGAAAAACCTCCACCAGCATTTTAGCCATGCCTATTAAATGCTTCGCCTTATTATTGGGATAACTTACACTACGGATATAAGTGAAAACCTCATCAGATGCTGATGCTGCTAATGATTCAGGTGTTGGAAAACGCTCGAACAGGGCAGGGGTAACCTGGTTGATGCGTTTATCGGTACACTGGGCCGAAAGGATCACCGCGATCAGTAATTGAAACGGGCTGGAATAGTGGAGCTCGGTAACCGGATTGGGCTGATGTTTTGAAAAATATTCTACAAAATGGCGGTAGCGTTCGGTCTTAAGCATTGTTAGTTCATAGTTGATGGTTCATAGTTCATGGCAATACACCATCAAACTAAAATCAACGGGTAAAACTAAAATATTTCGGTCGGTAAATAAAAAAGTTCATAGACTATAACCAAAATATTGGCTATGATCTATGAACAATGATCCATGAACTCAAACTAACTAACGCAGGCTTTTTGAGTAATTCAAAATATTATGTATTGTTTGCAGGCTTGGATTCTTTTTTAAGAGATCCAAATCGGTGCGCAACGAGTGATAAAACACCAACTCATCCGCTTCCAAATTCTCTGTGGCTTCTGACTCTTTCATAGCCGCTGTGTTAGAAGTTTCGTTTAAAGTAGTTGTAGTAGAGGTTTCTTCCATACGCTTTCTTCTCTTCCTTTTAAATTAATGTTTATAATTTTTGGTTTTTATACTACTGATAACGAACTCTTAATGATAATATTTTATCGAAGATGAAATTTAGATGAAATTTTTCACTAATCCAAATTTACCCGTTATCGCAGTATCAAACACGGGTATTTAACGTAGAAAAGGCCATAAAGATTATATCAGTATAACCTTTATGGCCTTAAAATCTTTAAGCGCCTCTGCTACATGCTATTAATCAGCCCTTTCGGCTGAGGCATATCGCACAGTTGACTCACCCGGTCTTTGCTTCGCTCGACCACCCTCTCTTCGCCAAAGGCGCAAAGAGGGTAACAAAAAATAAAAAAACTCCCTCTTTGCGTAGCAGAGAGGGGTGACAAGCGTAGTCCCGATAGCTATCGGGATCAGGGTGAGTCGACTAATTTTTTAAACTCATCTCTTTACCCTGCATCATTTTGCGCAGGTTGTTCAAAGCGTAGCGCATACGGCCAAGGGCAGTATTGATGCTCACATCAGTAACATCGGCTATTTCCTTGAAGCTCATATCACCAAAGTGACGCATGATCAGCACTTCCTTCTGTTCAGCTGGTAACAACTGGATCAAAACTTTAAGATCCTTATGGGTTTGTTCCCGCACCATGCGGTCTTCTGTACTTTCGTCATAATTGCCAAGCACTTCAAAAATATCAAAGTCATCACCATTACTTACCAATGGGGTTCGCTTTTCGCGCCTGAAATGGTCTATAACCAAGTTATGGGCTATCCTGGTTACCCAGGGTAAAAACTTTCCTTCTTCATTATACTTACCTGCACGCAAAGTATTGATCACTTTTATAAAAGTATCCTGAAAGATATCTTCAGCAAGATATTCGTCCTTTACAAGTAAATAAATTGAAGTGTAAATTTTTGATTGGTAACGGCGTATCAGTTCTACAAGCCCCGCTTCTTCGCCCGCGATATACAGATGGATTAGATCCTGATCACTTTTCAATTGAAAATCCATAGACTACTACTTTAAACTAAAATTTTAAATCGTGAAATTGATAAAGTAGAGTTTTTGATCTATAGGGGCTCCTCTGTTAATTTATTGTTACCTCAAATAAAACCATTTTCGAGGGAAAAAACAAATAATATTTTTGACTTAGCTTCAAAATAAAGGTTAAATAGTGATTTTTAACATTTTTTAACAATTCAATTGGGCTATTAAAGCGTTATCAATGGTTAGCCCGGCTTACCCTAAAACTATTACAATCAGTCAACTAAATCATTTGGAAGTTGCTAAATATTTTAGGATTTTTGCAATCCGGAAGATAGTCCATGGTCAATAGACCATAGTCCATAGCATTTGCATAAATTACTATGGTCCATGGACTATCGACCATCGACAAAAAAATCTATGAGCATAGAAACAGAAAAGGATCCTCAACATTACATTATTATCAAGGGTGCAAGGGTACACAACCTCAAGAATATGGATGTGGCCATCCCCAAAAATAAGCTGGTGGTCATTACGGGCATGTCGGGCTCGGGCAAGTCGTCCCTGGCATTTGATACCTTGTATGCCGAGGGCCAGCGCCGTTATGTGGAGAGCCTTTCGAGCTATGCCCGCCAGTTTTTAGGGCGAATGAACAAGCCCGAGGTGGATTACATTAAAGGCATAGCCCCGGCAATTGCCATTGAACAAAAGGTGATCACCTCCAACCCACGCTCAACGGTTGGTACATCAACAGAAATATACGATTACCTGAAACTACTTTTCTCGCGTATTGGCAAAACCATTTCGCCGGTATCAGGGCAGATCGTTAAAAAAGATACGGTGACCGATGTAGTCAATTTTATTACGGCTATGCCGGATGAAACAAAGGTAACCATTTTATGCCCGCTTTACCCGCACAATAACCGCAGCCTGAAAGAGGAGCTTGCCGTACTGCTGCAAAAAGGTTTTGTAAGGGTTGAATACGAGGAGAAGATATCACGTATTGAGGACCTGCTTGCCGATGAGTCGGTAGATGAGGGGTCTATGAAGATCAAGCTGAAAGCCGATAGCAAAAAGGCAAGCAATACTGACGACTCACCGCTCACTACGCACTATTCACAGGTTAAGATCGTTATCGACCGCATCACCAAAAATGAAACAGACGAAACGATAAGCCGCTTAGGGGACTCTGTTCAAACCGCGTTCTTTGAAGGTAAGGGCGATTGCTATGTCCGGTACAAACAACCCGACGCTGACACTGAAACCGAGCGCTTCTTCTGCGACCGCTTTGAGCTCGACGGTATCAGTTTTGAAGAGCCTACGCCAAACTTCTTCAGCTTTAATAATCCTTATGGGGCCTGTAAACGCTGCGAGGGTTATGGTAAGATCATCGGCATAGATGAGGACCTGGTGATCCCCGATAAAAGCAAAACCATTTACGAAGGTGCCATAGCTCCATGGCGCGGTGAAAAAATGCGCGATTGGAACGATATGCTCATCAAGAACGCCCTCAAATTCGACTTCCCCATACATCGTCAGTATAACGACCTCACAGAAGCTCAGCAACGCTTGCTGTGGACTGGCAACAGTTATTTCCGTGGCTTAGACGCATTTTTTAAAGAGCTGGAAGAGCAGACTTACAAGATACAATACCGGGTAATGCTGTCGCGCTATCGTGGTAAAACTACCTGTCCCGAGTGCAAGGGTAGTCGTTTGCGGCAGGATGCTTCCTATGTTAAAATAGCAGGCAAGTCTATTACCGATGTAGTGTTGATGCCATTAGATAAGGCGCTCGAGTTTTTCTCAAGTATCGAGCTAAATGAGCAGGATCAAAAAATAGGCAAACGACTGTTAATGGAAATCACCAACCGGCTTGTTTTCTTAAACAATGTCGGTCTGAGTTACCTCACTTTAAACCGCTTGTCGAACACCCTTTCAGGTGGCGAATCGCAGCGTATCAACCTGGCAACCTCGTTGGGCAGCAGTTTGGTGGGCTCCATTTACGTGCTTGACGAACCAAGTATCGGCCTGCACCCGCGAGATACACAGCGGCTCATCACCGTACTGAGATCCCTGCGCGATGTAGGCAATACCGTTTTGGTGGTTGAGCACGAAGAAGAGATCATGCAAGCAGCCGATCATATTATTGATATCGGCCCGGCTGCCGGTACGCATGGCGGCGAACTGATCTTCTCCGGCACGTATGACGAGATTATCCAGGATGATAACAGTCTTACCGGGCGCTACCTTGCACGCAAAGAGCAGATCGACATACCAACTACCCGCCGCAAATGGAACGATTACATCGGCATAAAAGGCGGTCGTGAAAATAACCTGAAGCATGTGAACGTGAAGTTCCCACTGGGCGTTTTAACGGTGGTTACAGGTGTATCCGGCTCAGGTAAAACAAGTTTGGTGAAACGGATACTGGCACCGGCTTTGCAAAAGGCATTGGGCAACTATACCGGCGAACAAACCGGCTCGTACGACGCCATTGACGGCGATTATCAAAAAATTGAACAGGTTGAACTGGTAGATCAAAACCCCATAGGCCGTTCATCGCGCTCCAACCCGGTTACCTATGTAAAGGCCTGGGACGAGATACGCAACCTATATGCCGCACAGCCTGCTGCCAAAGCTTCGGGATTAAAGCCATCCGCGTTTTCATTTAATGTGGAGGGTGGGCGTTGCGACGTTTGCCAGGGTGAGGGCGAAGTGAAGATAGAGATGCAGTTTATGGCCGATATCTTTCTCACTTGCGAAACCTGCGGCGGCAAGCGCTTCAAGCAGCACATCCTCGATATAACCTACAACGATAAAAACGTATCCGATGTATTGAGCATGACCATCGACGAGGCCCTCGAGTTTTTTGCCAAAGAGCCCAAGATCATCAGCAAGATAAAACCTTTGGTTGATGTGGGTTTGGGGTATGTGCAGCTGGGGCAATCGTCCAATACCCTATCGGGTGGCGAGGCGCAGCGCATCAAGCTGGCATCCTTCCTGGTGAAGGGCAACAATGCCAATAAAACCCTCTTTATTTTTGACGAACCTACCACCGGGTTACACTTTGCCGATATCAAAAAGCTGCTCAAATCGTTCGATGCCCTGCTGGATCACGGCAACACCATCCTCGTGATAGAGCACAATATGGACGTGATCAAATGCGCCGACTGGATGATCGACATCGGCCCCGAAGGCGGCGACAACGGCGGCAACGTCATATTCGAAGGCGTCCCCGAGGACCTCATCAAGCAAGACCAATCCTACACCGGCGAGTTCCTGAAAGAGCGGTTTTTACCAAACACCGCGCAACGCGAGAAGCATTTGATAGGGTAGGGCACCGGTTTTTGAAAAGCAATACCTGTGCAGCAATGTCCCGGTAGCCCCGCTTTTCAATCGGGTTTAGTTTACGCAGGGCAGTGTATTTATCCCTATGTCATGCTGAACTTGTTTCAGCACCCCATCATAAAGGTAGCAAGGCATACCATCGACCTGTCCTATGGGTTCCCGAAACAAGTTCGGGATGACAGCTGGTTTATTTTTTCCTTCCGGTTGGGAAGTAATGTCAGTCTGAGCTTGTCGAAGACGCGGTGCGGTATGGCCTTTACCCCCCAATGCTTCGACGGGCTCAGCATGACAGCGCTCTTTTTGTACTTTATTTTTCCTTCCGGTTGGGATATGAAATAGTGCGGAATAAATTTAACTAATTATCAGTATATTGGTAGTCTAAACCTAAATCACAATGGCACAACCAAAAAAACCAAAGTGGGAGATTTCAGATAAAATTAATTTGTGTTTGGCCATTTTTACTGCGTTATTATTTGCAGTTTCAGTATATGATTCAAATATCGCTGAAAGCTCGGCACATGCTGCAACAGATGCTGCTAAAATAGCCCAAAGGACACTTGATGAAATTAAGAGTTATAACACCAAATCGTTAAAAAAGCAGCAAGACGCCATCGACAGTACTAGTGCTAGTGGTAGATTGCAATTTTCTAATGATACATCCATAATTTCAATCCAAAAGAATTCGCTCAAAGAAGTACAGCGAAATTTTGAGTTGACAAATAGAGCTTATTTACAGGCAAGTTCTTTCGATACTGTTGGTTTTCATAATGCAACCCCAATAATCACATTTGTTGTGAGTAATTTGGGCCAACAGCCAGCTAAAATAATCGCAGGTTATGAAGAAATGGTGTTAGATAGCATATTTGCACATGAGTATCGAAAATCCTACACGAAAAATCCGTTGATGGATATTGATAATACTTATATTCTAAATGGAGTACCCCAACCTAAACACCTCGTGATGCATAAACCTATACCATCTTTTTATCTTGATAAAATAATAGATGGTTCATACAGTGTATTCATTCATGGTAAATACTTATTTATGAACATTGCAACTAATAAAAAGAGTGTTTACGAATTTGCGGCTGAGATGAATTTAAAAAACGGTAAACTTTATAGGATGCTTAAAAATGACACTCGTGCGTCCAAATGATTTTCTGGTAATATAACAAATGAATATCTGAGCTTTGGCGCAATACCCTGTTGTGGGTATGCAGCATAAACCCTAATGCGTCGGCGTACTCATCACCCACCTTAAATATTTTTTCCTTCCGCTCCCCCGCCCGTTCAAGCGTCCACGCTTGAATGATAGCGATTGCAAGTGTCCACACTTGCGGTTTATAAAAAATACAAGGTCCGTAAGCGTGGACGCTTACAACTATTTTAGTTCAAGTGTGGACACTTGAACTGGCGAATGGAACCCTCTTCATTTTTGACGAACCTACCACCGGCCTGCACTTTGCCGATATCAAAAAGCTGCTCAAATCATTTGATGCACTGCTGGATCATGGCAACACCATCATCGTGATAGAACACAATATGGACGTGATCAAATGTGCCGACTGGGTGATCGACATCGGCCCCGAAGGCGGCGACAACGGCGGCAACGTCATATTCGAAGGCGTCCCTGAGGATCTCATCAAACAAGACCAATCCTACACCGGCGAGTTCCTGAAAGAGCGGTTTTTACCAAACACGGTGCAAAGAGAGAGGCATTTGATAGGGTGATTTTAGTTTTCAGTAGGTAATATTACTCAGTGCCTCCTCTGTGAAAACCTCTGCGCCCTTTGTAGTTAATTTTTTACCACAGAGATTCACTGAGGATGATGCACGGAGGTCACAGAGGGCTAAACCTAATGTGAACTTTATCCTCTCCTTTTATTAGCCTGTACACGCAGCTTTTTGTCGCTTATTGGGTTCGGCAAACCGAAAGCTTAATTAAGAAAATTTACCAGCGCGTATCAGTAAGGTACAGGAAGCGCATAACCACCAAAACCCCTGGATCATAGAAAGGTAGTCGATAAGATATTGCCAGGGATTAAACAATGCCGCTACACCTAAAATGGCAAAGGTTAAACCCAGGACAATACCGGTATACCCGAATAAATGAGGAAGTACCCTTGAAGTTAATATTAAATAGGATAATGAAAAAAATAGCATAGGAGCAGCAATAATGGAGAAAAGATGCTGTACTGCATGAATAAGATCGAGACTGACCAATCCCGTTGTTGCGGGGTTGCCATTTATTGCGCTAAAATAAAAGGTGATCTCAATCAGGCTAACAGTTACCAGGATCACTCCGCCAAAAAATGTCATCCAGCCAGAAAATCTTGTTTCGGCGCCTGCAAGATGAACAATTCCAATAGCGAAAATAACGATCATCGGAGCACTTACAGCCTGCAGCCAACCACCCCAAATAATGGAGTCGCGATGCTGATTGCCGAACTCTATAAACTGGGCAAGAGTGGGGTTAGGCGGCGGCCCGGGATTGATCACAAACGAGGTGATCAGCATTACAACCCCCAAAATGCCCGATAAGGCAGCCATGATACAAAACGATTTTTTTTTCATTTGAAGGAGTTTAATACCGGTTTAATGATTTGGTAAGGATGCCAATTTGTAAGATACAATTAATCAATAAATTAAGCATATATATGCTGTATTAGCAAATAGCACCCCCCGCCCGTTCAAGCGTCCACGCTTGAATGATAAAAGTGGCAAGCGTCTACGCTTGCGATTTATTTATACTATTACGCCCGTAAGCGTAGACGCTTACAACTATTTTAGTTCAAGTGTGGACACTTGAACTGGCGATGTAATGCTAAAAAAACACGCTGAACTTCGACCGCTTTTTCTTTTTCGACGTTTTGTTGTTGGTGCTTGATGTGTCTTTCTGAATATCTTTTTTCTCCAAATTTACAGGGGCGACAGAATCCCGAACAGATCTCTGTTGTGCAGCTTCCGTAGGCGCTCTTATACTATCACGTCGTATCGGAATGCTCAACATAGCTGGTGCATTAATTGAATCAATTGAGTGCTGCCCGTGTTTTGTGGCAGAGTCAGTATTGAGTTTTGTTTGATTTACAGGCAGAGGAGCAGAGCCGTCAACTGTGCTGATGCCGGTGAATGATTTAACAGAATCGTTTACCGACGCGGTGTCTTTAGTTAACGGAACCGCAGAATCACGATGGGCCTGCTGTGTACGAGGTATTATCAGTTCGTGGTGTTTTGTAGAATGATATAACTTATAGCCCGTATATACTGCCACAACAGACGACACCCCCACAAACACATGAAGGCCCCATTTCGGCAGCTTAAGGCGGAAAGGTTTTTTAGGCACGGTTGATACAGGCATTTGCTTGTCAAGGATGGAACGCATTTGTGCCCAGTCGGCATCCGGGCTGCCGTTCACAGGCAGTTCACTTCTTTTTTTCTGCCAAAGCTCAGGGTAATTGAATGTCTTTTTCATTTTCTTTCCCTCCTTTCCATTGGCCGGGCAGCATCCGGTGTGTTCTCCAGCAGCCCGCGTAACTGTTTTTTAGCCTCCGACAAGTGCCAGCGCGAGGTACCCTCGCTTATGTTCAGTTGTTCGCCAATCTCCTTGTGCGAAAATCCATCCATTACCGATAGATTGAATACTGTTTGCGTGGAGTGTGGCAGCGTTCGTATATGCCGCAGAATATCCTCAAAGTATAGTTTTTCTAAAACTGCCGGTGGTATAAATTCGGTTTCCTGTTCGGCAAGATCATCGGTTAAAGTGCCGAATTTTAGTTCAGCCCGGTACAAGTCTATTGACGAATAGATCATGATCTTCCTGATCCAGCCGCCCAGTTCGCCCTTTTCAGTATCAAAATTCTGAATGGACTCAAACACCTTTAAAAACCCGGTGTTAAACGCCTCACGGGCAAGTTCTTCGTCCGCCAGGTAGCTCAAACAAACCCGCATCATATCGGCATAGTAAAACTTGTACAGCGCCTCCTGGGCGCTGCGGTCATTCTGTATACATGCGCTAACTAATTTCTGCGTTTGTTTTTTTGTAAGATCCATTCCAGGCGCAAGTCCCTGTTATTTGTTATCGGCCATAAAAATATTTGATGAATATAACTGAATAATCAGAATGAAAAGCTGTGTGAAATGCGAATGGCAATAATGTTTAATGACGGGTAGCCGCCGGTAACAAACGTATGCTCGTAACGCAAACTAAGATTGAACCTGATGGCCCCTGATTGCTGGAATAAATAACCGAAACCCAGCCCGGCGACAGGCCCGGCCACCTTTTGATCTTGCTGGTCGCCATTGGCTTTGTAGAGCGGTGTGCCATCCGCGCTATAAGCCTGTATATCGGTCGCCCCAAAGGTGTAGCCCGCTACCGGTTCAGCATAAAAGCCATAGTCGTCATAAGTTGACAATAAATGCCGGTACCCTACAAGCGCCGGCGCAACTGCCTCATGGCTGCCATTGTTACTGAAAACATAAACGGCGCCTTCCACAATGCCCGCGTTAGTCTCGTTAATGGGGATAGCAACATTCAGAAAGCCGCCGACACCCGTCGCAGAAAAGCCTTTTGACGAGAGGTGCGCGACCTCTATCTGTGCATGTGATGCGGAAAAAAGGCATACCAATATTGCCGGCAATACCAGTTTTTTGATAAAGTTCATTGTGATAATCATTTAAGTTGATGGGGTTAAGATCAAATATTTTTGTGTGTTATAAAAACCTCATCGTATAAAAGATGTGAAACGTTGGGTAAAAAAAATATTTTTTTAAGGATTTTTTTTTGTGAGTTAGATGATATTGCTCTGTGTCTCTTTGTGAAAACCTTCGCGCCCTTTGTGGTTAATTTTTCACCACAGAGATTCACTGAG
>Ga0206890_1295_pt1 | contig 12980 bp, 10 predicted proteins | sample Alteio_BWOrgHeat_58_FD_152960 | JGI IMG/M metagenome (GOLD analysis project Ga0206890, IMG submission 152960) | Enriched cells from forest soil in Barre Woods Harvard Forest LTER site, Petersham, Massachusetts, United States - Alteio_BWOrgHeat_Nextera6 ... | reverse complement strand
GAAATTAGGAGGCAATGAGCTAAGCTATGGTTTTCTTAGCGCTACCTATTCTTTTTTTCAGCTAATTGGCGCCCCCATACTTGGCGACTGGTCGGATAAATTCGGGAGGCGAAAGATATTGCTGCTCAGCGAAGCTGGTTCTCTTGCCGCGTGGATATTGTTTCTTATCGCGCTATATCTGCCTGTCAAAGAGCTCGCCATACATGCACAGGCGCTAAAGGTATTTGCGCACACCATTCCGCTATTGCTGTTGTTCATAGCCCGGGCGGTTGACGGGCTCACAGGTGGCAACATCTCTGTTGCCAATGCCTACCTCGCTGATATATCAACGAAAGAAGACAGGAAGCGGAATTTTGGGCAGATGAGCGCTTCGGCCAATATTGGGTTCATAGTGGGCCCTGCTCTTGCTGGGATTCTAGGCGCAACGGCCCTGGGTATTTCGTTGCCTATAATGGCAGCGATCTTTGTTTCATTGCTGAGCTTGACTACCATCGCGTTCGGTTTAAAAGACGTGTCGCCAAAAACCGTAAAAGCACCGGTAAATGGCAGTGATGCGCAAATAGCATTGGCCGCAGCACCGGGAAAAGCCAACCTGGTAAAGCCCGGCAAAACTAATTTCATGGCTATACTCAGGCTACCATATATCTCCTATTTCCTTGTGTTGTACTTTCTCATATACCTGGGATTTAATTTTTTCTATGTCGCCTTCCCGGTGTATGCGGTGCAACAGTTGAAGTGGAATGTGCTGCAGCTTGGCATTTTCTTTGCTGTATTAAGCGGGGTTATGGTTATTGTACAAGGCCCTGTACTATCAAAAATTGCTTTGCGGGTTTCAGGCAGTATATTGGTGATAACGGGCAACCTGCTGCTGGCGGTCAGTTTTGCTTTGTTCTGTTCATCTTCAATTGTCTTGCTATACCTTGGGCTGCTTTTTTTCGCGTTCGGCAACGGCATTATGTGGCCGTCATTTTTAGCATTGCTAGCCAATGCCTCTGAGGACCGATACCAGGGCGTGATACAGGGATTGGCGAGCAGCACAGGGAGCCTTGCAAGCATTATTGGATTGGTGAGCGGGGCATTTCTGTACCGGGTAATGGGGTCGGCTATTTTCCTGGTGACTACGGGTTTTATGGTGCTTATAGCCATTAGTTCCTATTGGTTAATAAGCATTGAGAAAAAAACCGTATAATTTGAAAATCTGGATTTCAATATTTACACATTATGCCTTTCTAAGCGACTCAAAAAAAGAAGTTTTGGAGAGACTCTATTAGGCGATTAAATTTCCGTTTTCTAATTTTTAAGCTTTAACTTTCCCTTATCCTCTTTTAACTTTTTTGTAATTAATCTCGGCTTTAATTTTGATGTACTTGAAAAAACAAAAATCATCAGTACTATGCAAAACAAATTAATCCCAGTCATTTTAACAGCTGCACTGACATCTGTAATGACACTTTTCGCAGTATCACACTTTCAGCACAACGTACCTTATTTCGCGGCGGCGGAGACCAGGCACAACGCCCTCCCGTCCTTCACTTCTGAGGGTACAATGCCCGCCAATGCCGGCGCGGCAAACTTTGAACTGGCCGCTCAAAATTCAGTAAAAGCGGTGGTGCATGTTAAAACCACCACTAATGCCCGCGCTGTTATGGCGGACGGCAATGACATGTTTAGCCAGCTATTTGGCCAGCGCCAATACCTTATACCTTCGCAAATGGGCTCGGGCTCCGGCGTGGTCATATCGCCCGATGGGTACATTGTTACCAATAACCACGTGGTGGCAGATGCCAACGAGGTAACCGTAACTTTTAATGATCGCTACACCACGCAGGCAAAGGTAGTAGCCACTGATCCCGCCACGGATATTGCCGTGCTCAAAGTGGAAGAAAAAAACCTTCCTTTCATGGAATTTGCCAACTCTGATGATGTGAAGCTTGGCCAATGGGTACTGGCCGTGGGCTATCCCTTCTCGTTAGACGCCACTGTTACCGCGGGTATAGTAAGCGCTAAGGGGAGGTCTATTGGCATCAACAAAGAAAGATCGGCATCTGCCATTGAGTCATTTATTCAGACAGATGCTGCCGTAAACCCCGGTAATAGCGGCGGGGCTTTGGTAAACACTTCGGGGCAGATCATCGGTATTACTTCGGCCATTGCTTCGCCAACAGGCTCTTATGCAGGCTACTCCTATGCCATACCTGCTAACATTGTGCGCAAGGACGTAAACGACCTCGTGAAATACGGCTCTGTCCAGCGCGGATACATGGGCATACAATATGTGGACGAAGCAACGGCCACGCCCGATATGGTAAGCAAACTGGGCCTCGACAAGTCAGACGGCGTATATGTTATGGAGGTGAAGCCCAACAGCGGCGCTGCAAAAGCAGGCATACAGAAGGGCGACTTTATTACCCATATAGACGGCCAGCCTGTAAATAACAGAAGCGAGGTAGACGGTCAGATAGCCCGTTTTCAGCCAGGAGACAACATCAGCGTCGGCTACCTGAGGAATGGCAAGGCTTCGACCACCACGGTACAGCTTACCAACCTGAACCTGGGCACAGACATTATGAAAGCGGAAACTCCATCTGTTTTCCTCGGCGCTACTTTCCGCCCGCTCAACGATGAAGAAAAAGCGAAGTATAATATACCCGGCGGGGTAATGCTTACAGACCTGGGCAAAGGCGTTCTCTCTAAACAAACACAAATGCACAGAGGATTCGTAATAACCGGTATCAATAATGCCGTTGTTAGTACCATAAATGATGTTGAGCAGGTCATAGCAGGCAATACTAACATACAGATCGCAGGCTTTTACCCAGGTAGCGCCGGTATGTATTACTACGGCTTAAATAATGTTGATGCTTTTGGCGGGGAGCAGTAAACCCCAAACCCCTAAAGGGACTTCCCTCATAAATCAATATTGTTGGCGGGGAAATAAGAATGTTTAAGTTGAGTGAGTGATGGTTCTGCTTTTCTAAGCAGGACGGTTTGAGAAGTAAGGCGTTGAGCGATCAATGCCTTATGTTTTTTACCATTCACGACCAAAAAACACGGCGTGTTGAGACAACCGCATCTCTTAAAGGGAGGCGGTTTTTTTACGCCACGCTTTCTACGACAAACTTCTTTCCATTAAAACTGAACTCGTTGCCCGCGCTTAACCCGGCTAATTTTGTGCCAATAGGTGACGCCGCAGATATGGCATAATAAACAACGTTATCCACCTTTAAAGCCCCGGCGCTGATGGATATGTAATAATTTCCATTGTTGGTACGTACTACAGATCCTGGCTGAACCGTTTTGCTCTTTTGGCCGGGTATAATGCGCTCAAGCGCCTGTTTTAGCTTATTCAGTTCGTTTAGCCTTGCGAGGTTCAGGTCTATTTCCTGCTGCATTATTTCACGCCCTGTTTCAAACTTATCTCCTGCACTACTTTTCGTATCATCATTGGCTGCTTCCTGGGCTTCAGCAATCGTTTTTCTTATCTCTGCCTCGTGGCTTTTTATGTATTCAGCACAAAGAATGTAAAGGCTTTCTTTCAATTTAGACATAGTACTAATCTGTTTAAATACATTCAAACATCATTTCGCGAAAATAATGTGAGTTTGATAAAAAAAATAAGTTGCCGTCAATCCGGACCCATAATTTCAAAGAGCTTGTGTGTATAAATGACCTTATGCAAGGTTGACTTTATGCATAAAAAATGCCGTTTTTACCTGACTGTTTTGCTATTTTCCATGACTTTTACGGCGTTTCAACATGACCTTTTCCGTTGGATAATTTTCGAAATTATTTTTATGTTGTTGATTGTCAGTTATTTTAATAATGCATTTTATCTTAAACATGACAAAACCTGCCTTTTCGAAAAAAAATTTTGATAATGGAGTTTTTTGCCCAGGAAGTCAAAGGGTTAATGTACCCCACTTTTCCCTATATTTTGGTAAAGTGAATTTTTTTTCCTGTTCCTTGCCGACAATGTTCGTTTTCCCTTTTTCAAATTTTGAAGTCATCGGTTTGGCGATTTTGATTCATGTAAATATACTTCCGGGAAAAATATCTTTACGATTGCTACGGGTAGTAAAATCTTTTTTTAGCCGGAAATGCCCTGTGGTGGCGGGTTTCAAAAAATGGTGCTGCGGAAAATTGTCCCGATAGTTATCGGGATTAATTGTTGCTTATGGCAAATCCAGATCGCTATTGGGAGCGAATAAGTTAACGATGGAGATTGAAAATCCCTGCCCACATGCTAAGGGATTACAAATAACTTATTTTTTTATTCCGTGAAGATCACAGGCGACGGGGGTGGGCAGAAATTTTTGGGGGTGGTGGGCCTCATGCCTGTCACCTAAGTACATTATACCCAAACCGAGTGCAAACAAACCCAGCGCGCCGCCACATATCTCGAGTATAACAGGGCTTGAAGAGCCTCCCCCGCTATAGTCTTGCATAGCATCACCCAATATTGCCACAGGAACGAGCAGGCATTCGCCGGCATGATACCCGATACAGTGCTGCCTTTTTCGCTTCCGGACATCGTGGCCCCAGCGCCTGCTGATGTAGTATTCCCGCTGTCGCCGCACTGGCAAGGCGCTTTTTTCAGGCCTGTCAAAGCGATCTAACGGATGTGCTTCGGTATGACCGGAAGTGTCTTGTCCCTGTGCAGGCAGGCTGACCGCAAGTATTGAGATAAAGCAAGCAGCAAAAACTATATTGGGTACCGAGTGCATGCGCAGTGCGATTAAGCAGGATAAATAACGTTGTATGGCTGAAAAAAGTATACTGGGTTATGTATACAGGAGATATATTTTGTCTTTTTAACACTGCATTGGCGAACGCGTTTTTCACGCTTCCTGTTAGCCAGCAATTCCCGCTTGTATTTTTCGCAAGTGGAAAACACTGCCGATGCTTGACACAAGTGGAAAACACTACGCCAATCTGGGTTTGACACAAGTGGAAAAAAACTTGCGCCAATCGGGGGGGGTGCGTTGATATCAGCGAGTGTCTCGCGGCCTGATGCGGTTTAATATAGCTGCCATTATAGTCGCAAAGACAACGTAACCGACAAATATAAAATAGCCAGGCTGCAGTGATGTAAAATTTGCGGTCGCAGTATTTAGATAACTATTATGAAATTCTATTTCAGTAAGCTCGTTCCTTAAAATGCCATTCAGTCCTATATAAGTCATCAAAGTACCTACCACCATCACGTCGGCCATGTCCCATTTGGCTGAGTCGAACGCGAAGTACAGCACGACCTTATTTTCAGCAAGTGCTTTATGGCCCAGTATGTGGATACCCTTTGCGATGATCCTGACGATCGGGAGGATGATAATGAACAACAGCATGAGCGCCCCCACCACTACCGTATCGGGCTTGGGCTGCGCTACCAGTGTTTGTATGATTTCCATGATACTTTTACTCTGGAAGAAAAGATCCTGATTATTGAACGACAGGTTCTTGCCCGCAAGTACTAAATTAAATGACCGGAGCTGCGCATCCACCTCTATTACAGATGATGTGACGCCAACTACCAGCAGCACCAGGGCAAACAATAACGACATAACGAAATGGGTGGCATGCAGGTGTGTCATATTACGCATGAGCAGCCACAGCAGCAGCGCAGTTAAAACACAGCCCAACATACAGTATAAATAATTATAGCTCACTACGCTGATGGATGCCAGCCTGGAGCTGATCTCTTTGGTGAACTGGCTGGAGTCTGCTACGCTGTACTTATGATACATATAAGTAGCCACAGCATTGGCAGTTCTCTCAGTGCTATCGTAGGTTTGGGCTTCCAGTTCGTTTACCTTGCTGGTCACGATATTCTTAATGCGCATCGTATTGTCGGGGCTGGTGACCTTATCTACAACAGTTTTGGCAAATGTGGGTACCTGCGCGTATACCTGGTCTTCATCAACCAGTTTATTAACCGCTAGTTTTTTGATTCGGCCTACCAAGCTTTTCTGAGGTTTATTGATATCTGCAAGCTCCTTACTAATGAGGCCGTGAAGTAGCTGCTGCACCTGCGCGTCAAGGGCCTTTTTTTGGTCAGGGGTTACGTTAAAGCCGTTCACCTGGCTATTGACTATATCCCCTATCTTATCACGCCACTGGTCTATGGAAAACAGGCCAAAGGAAATGCTGTTTAATGTGCTGTAGTCGCGCTTTATCTGTTCCCGCTGTTCAGACAACTGCTGCAGGTGATAACCATACCAGGCCTCGCCAAATAACAGGGCACCCAACGCAAGGATGAGTACAATGTTTGCAAGGCCAAATTTTCTTGCCGGCGGATTATGCTGTTCGGTCGTCAATGCTGTAACATTTTAAATATTTTCTACTAAATATGATTTTTCTACTAGTGCGCATCGTAAGGGGTTATGAACTTAAGGATAGTGGACAATATAAGCCCGTACAGTACAAAGCAGATGAAAATGATATAACCAGGCTGCAGGGCTGTATTGTTAGTGCTAATGACGCTCAGGGCGCCGCCAGGAATATTCATGCGTTGCAGCTGGCTTTCCAGCGGCCCGGTAAGCCCTATGTAAGTCATCAGTATAGCAATAACTATTACATCGGCCATGCTCCATTTGCCGGATTGGAAGGCAAAGTATTTGATGACTTTGTTTTCGGCAATTCGCCTTTTGCTCAACAAATGAATACCCGTAGAGCTTAGTTTCATGATAGGGAACAGGATACTGAAAACCAGTATTAAAATACCTACCCCTATGGAATCGGCGGCATGCTGTTTTACGAGCACCCTGACCACATCCAGGATGCTTTTGCTCTGAAAGAACAGCACCTGGTTCTTAAAGACAACGTGCTCCCCCAGCAGCACGAAGTCGAACGACTTGATACGCGCATCTACTTCTATCATTGACGCGGTAAGCCCAACCGCCAGCAGGATAAAGGCAAACAGCAACGACATAACGAACAGCGTCGCGTGCAGATCCACCCGCAGCCGCAGCACCCACCAGAGCAGCAGCACTACCACCACGCAGCCGAGCATGGCGAACGAATACTGATAGGTTTCTGTGCGCATAGGGCCTAATGAAGCTAACAGCTTATTGTCTAACTCCTCGTGCGATGATACCTTGTACTTGCTGAACAGTTGTGCAGAGAGCGAATCGCTGGTCTTTGTAGTGCTGTCTATGTAGCCGGTCTTCTGCAGGTCGCTGAACTTGCCCATGGCCATGTCAGTCAGCTTGTTCTTGTTTTCCGGGTTGTCTACCTTTTCCATTATGGTTTTGGCAAAACCCGGTACCTGCGCCTTTACTTTATCAATATTGACAAATTTTTCGACCGCGAACCGCTCGATTTTTCCGTTTACTGATTTTTGGGGCTTTTCGATCATCGCCTCAGCCTTATCTATCATGGCCAGTATGATCTCCTGTATTTCCTGTTGCAGGTCCTTTTTCTGTGCAGGCGTCATAGTGAAATTACGGACCTGGTGATCTGCAATATGAGCCACCTGGTCGCGCCAGTTTTCAACAGAAAACAGCCCAAGCTCAATATCGTTGACATTGGCATAATCTTCCTTTATTTCCTTTTGCTCGTCTGAAAGCTGGTGAAGCCGATAGCCAAAGTACCCCTCGGCGCCCAAAAGGATGCCAAGAAAAAGTATAAGCAACAGTTTCGCAGCAAGCGATCCGCTATGTGTACGGGCATTTTGTTGTTCAGTCAAGTCTGTCTCGTTAAAGATGTTACTGTAATGCAGGCAATAAATTCGTAATAGTTTTGATTGGTTATAGAATAGAGAGATAAAATTTATGCCAATAAAAAAATGTCTTCGTGTTTCTGTTTTATAAAAGGACCATTTGAAACCCATAAAGGAAGGAAAAATCGGCAGCAAACACTATATTGGGTACCAGGTGCGTGTACATTACGATTAAGCAGGATAACCGGCATCGTATGACTAAAAAAGGCTTTCTGGTACATCTGCCGGGTGTATATTTTCCTTTTTAACGCGGCATTGGCGAAAGCGTTTTCCACGCTTCTGTTAGCCAGAAATTTTCGATTGTGTTTTTCGCAAGTGGAAAACACTTGCTGATGCCGGACACAAGTGGAAAACACTTGCGCCAATCCGAGAGAACATCGAGAGTAACGTGAGAATCTTTATTCAGTTACCTCAAACTCTATTGGTTGTAAATGTTTTATGTTGTTACCGGTATTTCTACAAGAAATATCAAAGAAAACAACCTTATCTCCTTCTTTAGTCGCGCTAAATGCATCTATCAAATCTGGTGGAAAACGAGCACTGGTGCAGTGTTTCATAAACAATGTTTTATTTTCTCTTGCTATCAGCACACTATAGCTATCAATTACATACCGAAATTCACCATCAAAATTAGGCATATGGGTTTCCAGAGCTATTTGTACTTTCAGTGAAACTCTTCTTATTTTTCCTCCTGCTTGCCTATTCAACTTTACAATGGGGAGAGGTATGCTGTCTACTCTAAGAATTGAACTGCCTAATTTCTTTTTTGTCTTTTTCGCAATAATTGTAATATTTGTGAGACCAAGGTTGTCTGGACAAATAAAGTATTCGCAATCATCATCACCTTTTTCAATTTTACCGTTATCAGTAGTTAACATTATGTCCTTACATTTGTAGCCATCAACCGCTGCGTCTAAACGGTTGTCCCAGCCCAAGTAAATAATATTTGAAACTGATACAACACACGCCTGACAATATACCTGCAAAGGCGCTGTAAGTAGTAAAAAAGACACTGTAAATTTCATATCAGATGTTTTTGGTTTACTCGTCAATCTGAAGATTTGCTGTCACGGCGATATAGACAAATCTACATCCAACCCATGCCAGCGGGGATCTTAATTATATTTCGTCACAAAACATGATAATCCTAGATCGGCCATACCTGACGATTAAAAGTACGCTAATTTGTTCGCCTAATTGTGCTTTTAGATTTTTCACTTTTTTTTCTTAAATCCCGTACTCCTTTTATTGAAAGAGCGATAGTATAATGTTCTATCGCTTTTATTTATCCCCTCATTTCGTGAAAGAATCCCATACTACTGCGGCTACAAAGTGGTAGCTCCTAATGGAACATGTCATGTTATTGTATGGCACTGATTTAACGTTAAAATCCCTGTTTTGTTTCGAGACGGATGCAATCCATCTCTACAACAGTCGGATTATTATTTTTCTGTTACCAGGTACTTGCTATTAACGAAACCAGTCGGACACCTGAAAAACGCTTACTGATGGATTTCTACCTAAATTTGTCATCGAACTGGGGCGAGTTGGATAGCCCCCCCCCGAGGCATGAATGCGTTTTCGTATTTCATGTGCCACAAAGCGGTAGCTCCTAACGGAGCATATCATTATGTTATGGGCCAGATAGCGTACAAATTTATGCCACCCCTTCGGGGCTTACCCCGTAGTTTGATGATTTTGCTATAATAATTTCAACCCTCCGGGTCTTTCATTCCTTAACTTAATGACATTGGCCCTAAGGGGCATCCCCTATTTTTTCGTTAGTTTTGCGCCGATGCGGATACTGATGGTTTGTCTCGGTAATATATGCCGGTCTCCGATAGCGGAAGGGATCATGCGGCATAAAATAAAACAACATGGGCTTACCTGGGTTGTTGAGTCTGCTGGTACAGAATCCTATCATATCGGAGAAGCGCCACATCATTTTGCACAAAAGATATGCAGGGAACATGGTATAGATATTTCTGAATTCAGGGCAGCAAAATTTACCTCGGATGCTTTTACTGCTTATGACCAGATTTACGCAATGGCAGGCGATGTATATAGAGAAATTACGCGGATAGGCGGCAAGAATGCAGATATGAGTAAGGTAGATTACTTCCTGAATGAACTGCACAAGGGAAGTAACGAATCTGTGCCGGACCCCTGGTATGGGCCGGAAGAAGGATATAAAGCAGTGTACGAAATGATAGATAAAACATGTGATGCAATTATAAGGACCAAGAAAGAAATTTATGTCTAAACCATCCATACCGCAAGGCACACGCGACTTTTCTCCCGCCGAAGTGCGTAAACGGCAATATATATTTAATACACTTCGTGTAATCTTTGAGCTATACGGTTTTGAACCTCTGGAAACACCATCAATGGAAAATCTTACCACCCTTACCGGAAAGTATGGCGAAGAAGGAGACCGGCTGATCTTTAAAATACTCAATAACGGGCTGCACGAAAAAAAGGATGCGGACAAGGATAAGCTACATGCTGAATGGAACACTATGCTGAGCAAACCATATTCATCGCCGGTTGTTACTGAGCGGGCATTGCGCTATGACCTTACCATCCCTTTTGCACGGTATGTAGTGATGCACCAGAATGAACTTGCATTCCCTTTCCGCAGGTACCAGATGCAGCCGGTATGGCGTGCCGACAGGCCTCAAAAGGGCCGCTACCGGGAGTTCTGGCAGTGCGATGCTGACGTAGTGGGAAGTACATCGCTAATAAATGAGGCGGAATTGCTGTGCATTTATGAAAGCGCTTTCAAAGAATTAAATATCCCCGTTACCATAAAAATAAACAGCCGAAAACTACTTGTTGCTTTGGCTGAGTTATGCGGCATGCCGGAAAAAATGATGGACATTACCATAGCTATGGACAAGCTGGATAAAATAGGCTGGATAGGCGTGGCCGATGAGCTAAAAGAGCGTGGCATCAGCGATGACGGTATATGGCAGATAGAGAAGGTGATCAATGTAAAAGGAAAAAATGAGGAGAAGCTGGCGGCCTTTGCCGATATAATGCAGCATAGCGCAAGCGGAATGGAAGGCATAAATGAAATAAGCAAAACCCTACTTTACTATAAAGAATTAACGCCTACTGACAGCCTTTCAAAGGGAACAAATATTGAAATGGATATCAGCCTTGCACGTGGCCTGAGCTATTATACAGGCGTGATTGTAGAAGTAGTATGCAATCACCCCGATGTAAAAATGGGCAGTATCGGCGGTGGCGGAAGGTATGATGACCTCACCGGTCTATTTGGGCTGAAAGGATTGTCGGGAGTAGGAGTTTCGTTTGGTATAGATAGGATATATGACGTGATGGAGGAGTTAAAAGTCTTCCCGGAACAGCTTGCAGCAGGCACCCAGGCTATGTTGGTGAATTTTGGGGGCGACAATGAAGCATACGCGCTGCATATCTTACAACAATTAAGAGCAGCGCATATCGCTGCTGAGATATACCCAGATACAGCGAAGTTTGATAAACAAATGAAGTATGCCAATAAACGGGGCATTGCCTACGTGCTGCTACCGGGTGATGATGAACGGCAAAAAAATATGGTGAGCGTTAAAAACTTCTCGACTGGAGAGCAGAAGATGCTTTCTGTAGCAGAGTGTATTTTGGTTATCAAAACAATAAATCAGTGACATAATATTATGCTTCTCAAGGTGCGAAAAGTGAGGTTCAGAATTCGATTTAGCTTAGCAGTTCGACTATTGCTCACTGTGACAACCCTCAACGTGTCATGGATCGGCGGGGCTGCCATGACAGAATTCCTATTCGGCTTCACGAGAGAAGAGTCCAGGATTTACCCCTTGTGCAGTATATCTCTCTAAGGAAGGACGATAAAATGACTTTGCAAATTATGAATAAACAATTACTGACATTTATTTTAGCATTAGGTTTTTACTTTTCTCATGCTCAAACATCACTGCATAAAGGGCAAGAGGGGCAGAAAGTATTTCCTCTTGGTGTTGTAGAGACTATACATTCTGTGCAGCTTTCGGAAGATCGAGTGCTGAATATTTATTTGCCCGATGGCTATGATAAAAACACTGATTCTTCTTATCCCGTGATTTATCTTTTAGATGGTTCTGCCAATGAGGATTATATTCATATTGCAGGATTAACCCAGTTCCTGACGATGATTGGGGCTATGCCAAACACCATTGTAGTGGGCATAGCAAATGTGGACAGAAGAAGAGATTTTACATTCCCTACAACTGTACAGAAAGATAAAAAAGACTACCCTACTACCGGCAGTTCCGGGAGATTTATGCTTTTTGTAGAAAAAGAACTGGAGCCTTACATCCTCAAAAAATACCGGTGCAATGCTTCCAAAACTATTATCGGCCAATCGCTGGGGGGCTTACTTGCCACTGAAGTGCTGCTAAAAAAGTCTTACCTTTTCAATAACTATATTATTGTAAGCCCCAGTTTGTGGTGGGATAATGAGTCTTTGCTTTCGCAGGCAACTTCACTGTTGCATTCACTTCCTGATCAGCCAATGCATGTGATCGTATCTGTAGGCAATGAGGAAAAACAAATGGAAGATGATGCAAAAAAACTTGTCGACATCCTGCAATCGCAGCCAAACAAAAAATTGACCACAGATTTCTTACCACTGCCTGCAGAAAATCATTTAACTATATTGCACAACAGTGTTTACAAAGCCCTGGAAATACTGAACGCCAAAAAATAAAATGCCAGAACAACTTCACCGTTATTTTATTATCAATAAGCCATACAATATGGTTTCCCAGTTTATCAGCCCCGATAATGTGGGATTATTGGGGGATATAGATTTTGAATTTCCTGAAGGCATTCATGCTATTGGCAGATTAGACAATCATTCCGAAGGGCTGTTAATTTTAACGACGAATAAAAAAGTGACCAAATTATTATTCCAGGGAGCGACACAACACAGGCGCACCTATTTGGTAAGAGTAAAAAATGCGGTAAGTACGGAAAGTTTAAACAAATTAAGAACCGGCGTTACCATACGTATAAAAGAAGGGGCCGACTATACTACCCCACCCTGCGAAGTGGAACTGGTAGAAAACCCGTTGAATCTTTTTGAACATCAAAAGGAATTGAGACCTTATGCGCCACATAGCTGGCTGAGCATTACTCTGAACGAGGGCAAATTTCACCAGGTACGCAAAATGGTTTCAGCGGTTAACCATCCGTGTAAACGCCTGATAAGAGTATCCATCGAAGACCTGGAATTAGGCGACCTGGAGCC
>Ga0206890_1293_pt1 | contig 13031 bp, 15 predicted proteins | sample Alteio_BWOrgHeat_58_FD_152960 | JGI IMG/M metagenome (GOLD analysis project Ga0206890, IMG submission 152960) | Enriched cells from forest soil in Barre Woods Harvard Forest LTER site, Petersham, Massachusetts, United States - Alteio_BWOrgHeat_Nextera6 ... | reverse complement strand
CTGGTGAAATATTCTTTACATCAGGGGGCACGGAAAGCACAAATACGGCCATAAATGCTGCCGTTCGTGACCTGGGCTGCCGGCACATTATTACCTCCGCAATAGAGCATCATGCTACGTTGCACACCGTTGAGCACATGGCTCACTTCGGGCTGGCAACTGTGAGTTATGTGCGCCTCGTAAAAGACGGGCACATAGACCTTGCGCATCTCGAAGAACTGTTGACCGACAGTAAAGAAAGGACTTTAGTAACCCTCATGCATGCCAATAACGAAATCGGCAACCTGCTCAATATAAAAGCGGTTGGTGAGCTATGCAGGAAGTATGATGCGATATTTAACTGTGATACTGTGCAAACGGTAGGCCATTATCCTTTTAACCTGAAAGATATCTATGTGCATTTTATCAACGCTGCCGCACATAAATTTCATGGGCCCAAAGGTGTCGGCATGCTCTATGTAAACCAAAACATAAGTATCAAGCCACACATGAATGGCGGTTCACAGGAACGCAATATGCGTGCCGGCACTGAAAACTCTTATGGTATAGTTGGTTTTGCAAAGGCGCTTGAAATGGCCACTCAGCGCTATGACGTGGACAGCGCTTATGTATCGGGCTTGAAGTCCTATATGAGCGAACAATTACAGAAAGCTTTTCCCGGCATATTATTCAACGGCGACACCAATGGTAACGGCTTATACGCGGTCCTCAGCGTTTCTTTCCCCATGACTGAACGCTCGGATATGCTGCTCTTTAACCTCGATATCGCAGGCATTTGTGTAAGCGGAGGCAGCGCGTGTACCAGCGGGGCAAATAGCGTTAGCCATGTGATCAAAGCTATTTATAACGGGCAGGCCGAAACTATGGTACCTGTCCGTTTTTCTTTTTCACGGCACAACACCAGGGAAGAAGTGGACACGGTAATAATGAAGCTGAAAGAATTAGTATAGTAGTTGATTGTTCATGCTATGAAAAAATGCTTCCATGCTAAAAGCAGGTTTTATTCTACTGACAATAACACTTGCACTGATCCTTTATGCCTGTGCAGGCAATATTGCGGGCAAAACATTTACCAGGGTCGTTGAAAAAAAACAGTTCACGCGCAGAACTGCAATTGTTTTAATCGTATGGCTTTTATACATAAGCTTGTTATCAATTGCCGGTGTTTTTACTGTTTCAACTTTACCCCCGCGAATTCCTTTATTATTGATCCTTCCTGCCTTTGTCTTCTTTGCTTTCTTATTTACTGGCAGGAAGTTTAAAAAGATAGTGGAGAACACTCCCCCCTCCTGGCCCGTATACTTTCAGAGCTTCCGGGTTATTGTTGAGCTGTTGTTACTTGGTTTATACCTTCAGGGCATGCTGCCAAAAGCAGCAACATTTGAAGGCTCCAACTTCGATATAGTTATCGGTATTACGGCTCCGTTGTTGGGCTATTATATCTTTAACAGAGGCACACCCGGAAAAATCTTTGTTTTTATTTGGAATATCGCAGGGCTCGTTACTTTATCTGTTGTTGTTTTTATTTTGCTCAGCCATGCCTATTTCTACAAGCATTTGAATGAAAACGAGAGTATCCTAAATACTGGATTAGGGCAATTCCCATTCATTTTCCTGGCTGGTTTCTTTATGCCGCTGGCGGTATTTATGCATTTGATTTCTATGGTCAGGATGAAAACGAATTAGTATGAATTATTGGGCACGAAACATCCGCTCCAGCATGTCATACAATTCCGGATGGTTTGCTTTTAACTCATCTGGTCGTTCAAAAAAATATTCTGATACTACCGCAAAAAACTCCGCATCATCAGTAGCCCCGTATATATTGATGTCCTTGCTAACGCCCGTTTTCATCTCATTAATGGTTTCATGCATTTTGGTGATCCACGGCATTATATATGGGTCCGCCAAAAGGTACTCCGGCACTCCATCTGCATCGCCATCCGCTTTGTCTAACAGGTGCGCAAACTCGTGAATAACTGTATTATACCCGTCTTCGTCGTTTTGGAAAGATGCCCGGATCGAAGGTTTGGAAAGCAGCATCTCCCGGCGTAGCGCGCCATCTCCCACCATACCAAGTACGTTACGTTCTCCTCCGGTTGTCAGGTACTCTTTGTTGAAAGTATCTTTATACAACAACACTTCCGACAGGTTGTTATACCGCCAGTCCGGGAAGGCAAAAATGGGAATGATAGCGCCTGCAGCTATGAGTACCCTGTCTGCATCTTCCACTATCACATCTACTCCCCTTATAGCCACGCTTGCCAGGAAATCTCGAACTCTGGCTTCGAAGAGCGCTTTCTTATCGGGTCCAAGTTTATTGTAAAACGCTACATGGTTTGTTAGCAATTGCCGCAGGTTGGCGGGTATAATATAGTTTACCGGGTCCTTTTGCCGTGACCGGTAAAAAAATACACCAACAATAATTATGATGACTATACTTATTATCAACCCTATGCCCATACCGGCAAAGGTCTGCTATAAAAGTGATATTGGGTTAGTTCTGTTCCTCAGGAACGTCCGGGGGCGGTGGCCCGCCCGGCGGGCCCTCCCTGTCGGGTGGCGGGCCATGTCCGTCAGCAGGCGGTTCTCGCCGGCCGCCCGGAGGATGCATGTTCCCGTTCATTTTTTTGATGACATCGCCAATTATCTTATTGAATTCCTGTTTTTGGTCTTCTGTGCACAATGCCCTTACTTGTGCAAAATGCCGGTAGGTAACCATTTCAATCTGTTGCTGGTTACTTGCGATAAGGCGTGCCAGCGAATCAGGGTTATTGCCAGGCCTGCCTTCATTTGCCAGGGTGCTGAATAATTGTTCACGGTAATCCATCGCTTCGTGCCTGAGCTGCTTCATGGCCTCCTGGTGATCTTTTACCATTGCATCATACTGCTTTGTTTGTTGCTCATCGAATTTTAGGTTGCGCACCACAAAGTCACGGGGCGTTTCCCCCTGCATGGCCCCTCGGCCAAGCTCAAAATGTGGCTTTACCCAAATCGTGATCAGCAGGCCAATATTGCAAAGCACCAGCAGGACTACTGCCAACCGCAATATGCTTATGCCTTTAGTTTCATTCATTTTTTTAGTAGTTGTAAGTTGATTCCGCCTCCATTGCTCCGGCTATTGGATTTACAGTAGCAGATTCAGAAATTTTTGTGTGGCGGCTGGCAAAATACATAACCGAACCAACATTCAAAGCCAGCAATAAAATCGCCGCGGCAGCCCACTGCTTTACAGGTAATGGCCTGGTTTTGGCAAATTGCCGGCTAGCTAATTCAACGGTAATCTTTTTAAACAGGTCAGGGCTGGGTGAGGCCCGCACAATACCTTGCGTACTGTCCAACGCTTCCTTTATCCATTTTTCTTTATCTGCGTTATTTGTCATAACAATTATTTAGACGTTGTTCATTCTGTTTTCCTTCGGTCGTATATTGCTGATAGTTTTTTCCTGAGGTTTGCTTTACCTCTTTGCAGCAGTGATTCTACAGCCTTTACCGATAAATTTAATATTTCCGCAATTTCTTTTTGGGGTATTTCTTCTATATGTGCCAGTACGAATACTGTTTTCTGGTTTTCCGGCAGGGCGTTGATCGCCTCAAAAAGGTATCGGGCATTTTCTTTTCGCTCTAGCTGGATCCCGGGATGTTCAAAAGTCGTCACGCCACGCACCTCCTCCCCGGTATCTTTGTGAAACAACTGGCTGAAAATACCCGTGCGTTTTTGCCTTTTTTGTGCCCTTAGGTGATCGAGGCATTTATTCACAGTGATCCTGTAAATCCACGTGGACATGGATGACCGTTCATTGAAAGACAGTATTGATTTATACACAGTTATAAAAACTTCCTGGGCAATGTCTTCTGCTATCCCGTGATCCTGCACAAGGCTGACGGCCGTATTAAACACCCTAAGCTGGTATAGTTCTACCAACTTCCTGAATGCATTCTGATCGCCCGACCGTAGTCCTGTAAGAAGAAAATCGTTTATGGGTAATGGTTTAGTTGCTAATGTAGTAATTAAAATGAACGATAAAATTCATGTTTTACACTTAGCTGACAATATTGCCTTGTAAAACAGAAAATGTTTATGGGTGATGAGGTAGTTTTGCAAACTTTATAAGTTTTCTTTTTATGCATAAATTATTTACGATCATTTTTTTACTCTCCGGAATATCAGTTCAGGCCCAGGAATTAACTAACCTCGCTTACCCGGACGAAAAACATTTTAAAAACCTTCAGCAGCTTACAACCGGTGGAGATAATGCAGAGGCTTACTTTGGGTTCGATAATGAGCACATTACTTTCCAGCGTCAAAATCCTGCGGAAGGGGTTATGTGCGACCAGATATATTATGGAACGATTCCGGAATCTACGAAAGATAAATTCAATTACAAGCTGGTGAGCACCGGTAGAGGCCGCACCACCTGCGCCTACCTGATGCCCGATCATAAACATTTTCTATACGCATCCACACACCTTGCCATGGATACCTGCCCGCCGGTGCCGGACAGAAACAAAATCAAAAAGTATGTGTGGCCCATCTATGACAGCTACGATATTTTCATTGCCGACTTGAAGGGTAATCTTACTAAGCGCCTCACAAGCACTGAGGGTTATGACGCGGAAGCTACAATATCGCCCAAAGGAGACAGGATCATATTTACCAGTAGGCGCAATGGCGACATCGACCTTTATACTATGGACCTTGATGGCGGCAATGTCAAGCAGGTAACCAACTCATTAGGCTATGACGGGGGAGCCTGCTTTTCACCGGATGGTTCGAAGATCGTCTGGCGTGCATCACGGCCTCAAACACCTGATGAGATAAAAGAATACAAAGACCTGCTCGCGCAGGGATTGGTGATGCCAACACACATGGAACTGTTTATTGCAAATGCAGATGGCTCAGATGCCCACCAGGTAACCCACCTCGGCAAGGCCAACTGGGCGCCAGCTTTTACGCCGAATGGCAAGCGCATAGTTTTTGCTTCTGATTACGAATACGAAAGAGGTTACCCTTTCAACCTTTACCTGATAAATGTAGATGGCACCGGCCTGGAGCGTATTTCACATGATGGCAGCTTTGATGCATTCCCCATGTTCTCACCTGATGGCAAGAAATTCATCTTCAGCTCAAACCGCAATAATGGCGGCAACCCCGGTATCAATGTGTTTCTGTGTGATTGGGTGGAATAATTCTATGAAGATTTTCGTTTTCAGTTGACATAACAACGCGTTTTGACGCCTTCTACCCGTCTCCCCAAACTTTTAAACCCTCCGACCTATATTTTTTCACATTGGCGTCAACGCTGATAAGCGTATAATCATTCCGGATAGCCTGCCAGATCAGCATACGGTCAAATGGATCCTTATGATACGTAGCTTTCAATTGATGATAGGTACTGCTGTCTTCCGCTGACAAACATTCAATTTCAAATCCAACTTGTACACAGGCAGCCGGAAAATCTTCGGGCGAAAAGCCTGTGACCTCAAGTTTGCCAATAGCGCTTTTCAATGCCACTTCCCAAAAACTCACAACACTGATAACTATCCTGTTCTCGGGATTGATAAGAATGTCTTTTATGCCTTTTGACAGCTTTTTTGTGTCCGTAATGGCCCAAAGCATGTAGTGAGTATCAAGCAGGTATGTCATGAGCCCAAAAATTCTTCTTCTGTTATTTTAAAATCTGTTCCAAATCTTATTTTTCCTTTGCCTTCTAATATGCCCAATTTTCTCTTTGGTTTTTTCTCTTCCGTTTTGGGAACGAGTTTTGCCACTATTTCCTTTTTCTTTCCATACAGTATGCCTACTTCTTCTCCAGCAAGCACCATCTTAAGCACCTGCGAGAAATTGGCTTTGAATGTCCCCACGCTCATTGTTTTCATAAAAGCTGTTTTTCTCAAAGATACGATTTATTTGACAAGTTGACAAGCAAATGAATTTTTGCGAACCTCACTTATCGGTATTCTGGCACAAGACAGCTGTCAATTTGCTGTACACCATTTCCTATAAATGCGTACTTTAGGATTTTAAAAGACCGCATTTTGAATTTTAAATCTTTCCTACTGGTCGGTATAGGCGGGGCGGCGGGCAGTATGCTTCGATACGGTGTCGGCGCTACTGTGAGCAGGTATGTAGCCGGCCCATTCCCGGCAGGTACTTTCTCTATTAATGTTATCGGCTCATTGATCATAGGTATTTTATTTGGCCTTGTAGCAAGAAATCAATGGCTGCAGGAAGGTGGCATGTTATTGCTGGCCTCTGGCTTCTGCGGTGGGTTCACCACCTTTTCCACTTTTGCGCTGGAGAATGTCAACATGATGCAAAAAGGCCAGTCCTTATTGTCTTTTTTTTATATCGGGTCCAGTGTTATTGTAGGTTTATTGTTATGCCGCATGGGTATTTGGCTTGCAAGCTGAGAAACAAATATCGCAGTTTCTAAGGAGGGGGTCTATTGGCACCTGAATATACCTCGCCCTGAATTTATCCCCATATTAGCGTTTATTTTAAAATTTTTTACTAGAAAAGGCGTATCTAATTAGATACCTTAGTATATTTGTATTAAATAACCTTATGCCAAATATTGAGACGGTTAAAGGGATTAAAATAAATGTAAACCCAAACGATCATGTGCCGCCGCATATAGATGCGATCTATGGCGAGCATGAAGCATTAATAGAAATTAGAACTTTAAAAACATTAAAAGGTTTTTTACCAAAACCACAATTGTAAACTGCGAGAAATTTTGTGAAGAAAAATGAAGATGATCTGCTTGAAATTTTTTATCAGCTAAATCCGAAAACCAAAAAAAAATGAAACGACTGCCGAGAATTGTAAAAATAGTGTCCGTGCGAAATTTTGTCATTAAAACGCTTTGGAATAATGGTGAAATGAGAGAAATTGATTTTAAGCCAGTCATAGAAACATGGAAAAAAAGCAAAGAGAAAATGTATCAGCCCCTCTTTGAATCCAAAATATTTAATGGTGTATCCGTTTCCCCTGAGCATACACTTTATTGGCCTGATGTTAAAATCAAAATTACTTTTAAGGGTGTCTCAAAAGAAGAGCCATTAGACCTTGATCCTGATGTATTGTATGAAACAAGCAAACTCATAAAACGGTATGAGCGTCCCCGGATCGGGCATCTCCTAAAGGCAGCAAGGGAAAAAGCAGGGTTATCTCAAAGTGAAGTGGCCGTGAACAGCGGCACCAGCCGGACTTATATTTCCAGGATAGAAAACGAACATTCTGATATACAGTTCGATGTCTTTTATAAAATAGTGAAGCTTGGCATCGGTAAAGAAGTCAAAGTTTCCATCGAGTAAGGAACGTTAGAAAATACATCTATGCCAAATCCTTCCATAAAAAAAGAATCCATCGATTTTTTGAAAACACTTTCAAAAAACAATGACCGCGAATGGTTCAATAAGCATAAAGGCCAATATACCGAAGCCCATGAAAACATCATTGACTTCGCATCCGCGCTGCTTGCTGAGATGAACAAACACGATAACATTGAAACAGCCTCCGGTAAAAGCAGCCTCCACCGGATATACAGGGATGTGCGCTTTTCAAAAGAGAAGCTCCCATACAATACTCATTGGAGCGGTGGCTTCAGAAGAGCCACAAAAAAGCTTCGCGGAGGATATTATTTCCACATCCAGCCCGGCAACTCATTTGCCGCCGGCGGCTTTTGGGGCCCGGACCCGCAAGACGTGCAAAGAATACGCCAGGACATTGATATCAATTACCAGGACTGGGATAAACTGTTCGCCAACAAAACCATGGTAAATACCTTTGGCAAAATGATTGGCGAACAGGTAACCTCCGCACCCCGTGGCTACACCAAAGACCACCCCGCAATCGGCCTCCTCCGCTACAAACAATTTCTCCTCAAACACGACTTTACCGACCAGGAAGTCCTCAGCCAGGACTTTGTAAAAAATGTAAATGATGTGTTCAAAAAAATGCGCCCCTTCCTCGATTTAATGAGCGAGATACTCACTACAGATGCTAATGGAAGGTCACTGGTGGAGTAAGAAATAGCAAGCTATATTTCATGGCAACTTTCTAAAATGATAGAAATAGCGGAGGCATAAATTTTTTTGGCATGTAATTAGCACACCCTGAAAGTAAATTGTATATTTATTCTCAATCAAAAAAATAAACATGAAAAATACCATACTCGTATTTTTGCTGGCAATTTCATTTCACAATTGTTTTGCACAAGCATCGGCCAATCAAACGGATGATAAGTTGTATGACCACTACGTTGGCGCGCAAATAGGCCCGCTTATCATGCATCTGTTTAATTCCAGCGCTAATTCCATAGGAAGTGGCAATCCTTACATTATTACTTACAGTATGAATAACAGGGAAACAGGTTGGGGTATCAGGGCGGGAATTGGGTGTAATTTTCTCACTAATTCCACTGCCACCTCTTATGGAAACACGACCACAAGCAATAACGACCTGGAGTTTCGCGCAGGCGTTGAAAAGATTTTTGAAATCACCGATAAATGGAATGCCGGGGCAGGTGTTGACATAACCGTTAATTACAACAATGATGAAACTTCAGCCACCAATAACCAGGCCGTATATGACACCAATACCACGATCAATAAGACATTGAGCCTTAATTATGGTGGCGGCTTATTCGGCAAAATAAACTATCACCTTTCTAAGAAAATACTGCTCGGCACGGAGTGCAGTTATTATTATGTAGTCGGCAAAAACAACCAAACGGCTGAGTTAGTACAGCGAAATGGTGGTTCCCCTCCCACAACTACCGAATCAAAATCAAACCCCGCTTATTCAAAAGGAGCGATCAGTTACCCTATAGTCATTTATCTTTTACTGAAATTTTAGGCATACCGTCGTTTTATGCCACGCTCATTTTCAAATTTTCAAATCCCGGGATGTTCAAATTATTCGGGGCCCGAGCGTGGTAAATGATTAATTAATTTTTACATAGTACTTCTTCGCTCTCTCGGCAGGCAAATCCATAATATGTTTAATCGGGACTGATTTGCTTAGTGGCCTGTTGCGTTGGGCCTCAAGTGTGAACGTCGTTTCCGTAGTCCAGTGTTCTTCATATTTGTTTTGCTCATTTGGGATAACAAAATGGCTGTAACCCTCATTTAACAGCTCCTGGCATAGGTCATGGGAAAAAGGCATTATCTTCATAATACAAATAAACATGCGAATAAGAGATTCTACCAAGATTCCCTTTTTCTCGTTTTTGAATAAGTGGTGCTATGTATTATTGCTGCATGTTCTAGCATACATAGATACAGTCGTAAGAAAGAAGTTTAAAATCAATAGAGTTAAATTCTTAACCAAATGACTGGGCGTCTCCAAATCAATACCGTCTGGTGCCCGCCCCTGCTCCCTTTATAACGATGATTTTCCGCAGCATTCTTTTTTGAAACCCGCCACCAATGCGCCTTTCCGGTCGAAAAAAGATTTTACTACCCGTAGCAACACGCATATAAAATTTTAATTACAGACATTTGCAATAGGAAAATTTTGAACGATGAAAACTAAGAAAATACATATGAAATTTGTAAATGGTCCCGATAGCCCCAATAGCTATCGGGGGATGAAATTTGTTGGCAAGAACTGGGAAAGAATTTCACTTTACAAAAATATAGGAGTGGGGGAGGAAACATTGTAAATGGGAGATAAATCCTCTCCCCAGATAGCTATCCGACTACTATCAGAGCTAAAAATAAAGGTCAACTTTATTAACAATTTAAAAATAAAAAACCCCATTATCCAAATTCAATATTCAAAAAGACAGGTTTTGTCATGTTGATTAAAAATAATAATTTGAAAGTAACTGATAGTCAATGCTGTTTGAATTTTATTTTAGTTTATAAGTAGATATTCGGGTGTAAAAGGTCATGTGGAAGTACCATAAAAGTCATGGGAACAGCAAAATTAGTCATGCTAAATGGGCGTTTTTTCTGCATAAAGTCAACCTGGGGCAAGCCCCAGGCGGCGTGTACAACCCATGCTTGTCCCAGGTCCCGGGAAAACGTTTCACTTTACCCTCCGATAGCTATCGGAGCTCGGAAAGGACAGGGTAAAGAACTTTTTAACAAATTAACCCTTTAACTTTTTAACCCCTCAATTAAGCTCTTTGACATAATGTGCATTTATATAATCAGGAATTTCTTCTATCGTTGCATCCGTCCGACCATTTAGCCTCCTATCATTCAGTAACTTTGCGCGTCTTCATGCAACGGCCTTATACTATAGCTTTGGTGGGCAACCCCAATAGCGGGAAAAGTTCACTTTTTAACGCGCTCACCGGCCTTAATCAAAAGGTAGGTAATTTTCCGGGCGTAACAGTTGACAAAAAAACAGGAGTATCAAAGATAAGTGAAGCCTTATCAGTCCATATCATTGACCTGCCCGGCACCTATAGCTTATACCCAAAAAGCGCAGACGAACAGGTTACCTACGAGGTATTGCTCAACCAGAAAAATGCCGACAGGCCAGATCTCATTATTGTCATTGCCGATGCATCAAACCTAAAGCGGAATCTTTTATTCTGTTCGCAGATCATGGATCTGAAAATACCCGTGGTGATAGCGCTTACTATGATGGACATAGCCCGGCAAAAGGGTATTACCATAGATACGCAGGAACTGCAGCGTCTTATTGGCGTACCCGTGGTATCGGTAAATCCACGGCGCAACAAAGGTATAAGCAGCCTGAAAAAAATAATAAGTGATATAAAGCAAAAAAGTCCTCCCGTGCGCCCTGATTTTATTGATATACAGGCGCTCACCGGCGATTGGCTGCAGGAAGTAAAACTCCTGTCAGCTCTGGATAGTAACTATGCTGCCCTGCACGTGGCCTGCAACTATAAGGAACTGAAATATATTAACGCGGCTCAACGTATCCGGATAGGCGCTCTTCTCGGGGAGTCGGGCTTTCAAAAGTCTAAGGTCCAGGCAGAGGAAATCATGCAGCGTTATAAAAAAATTGATGCCATAACCGGTCATTGTGTTGTTGTAGATAGCCCGATGAAAAAAATGGTGGTCAGTGAGCAGATTGATAAAGTGCTGCTCCACCCGGTTTGGGGCAACATTATTCTGCTTATTGTACTGTTCCTCCTGTTTCAAAGCATCTTTTGGCTCGCGAAATATCCCATGGACTGGATACAGCAAGGGTTCGCTATCGTGGGTAATGAGGTTGGCAATATACTTCCCGTCGGCATGTTTAGGGACTTGTTGGTCAATGGTTTGCTGGCAGGCATTAGTGGTGTAGCTGTTTTTGTCCCGCAGATCATGATCCTGTTTGGTCTCATCACCATACTGGAAGATAGCGGTTATATGGCCCGCATTAGTTTCCTTACAGACCGTATCATGCGAAGCGCTGGCCTGAATGGGCGTTCCGTCATGCCGCTGATTAGTGGTATGGCCTGTGCAGTGCCGGCGATCATGGCGGCACGCACAATTCAAAACCGTAAAGAACGCCTTATAACCATAATGGTTACGCCGCTTATGAGTTGTTCAGCCCGCCTGCCCGTATATACCATATTGATAGCCCTGGTGATCCCTAACCGTGCTTTCCTCGGCTTGTTCAATCTCCAGGGATTGGTACTTATGGGTTTGTACCTGCTCGGCTTTTTCATGGCATTGTTGGTGGCCCGCGTTATGAACTTTATCATTAAGTCAAAAGAGCGCACTTTCTTCCTTATGGAACTTCCGGTTTACCGTTCTCCACACTGGAAGAATGTGGGCATCACCATGATTGAAAAAGGAAAGATTTTTATCCGGGATGTGGGTAAGGTGATTATTGTGTTGTCCCTTATATTATGGGGGCTTGCCACCTTCGGGCCCCCATCACAAATGCGCGTGGTAGAGGAAAAATATACGGCTTTATTAAGGGAGCACCCTGGGCAACAAATCGAAATAAACCATGAGTATGCCACAGCAAAACTGGAACATTCGTTTGCGGGCATGATGGGACGCGGCATAGAGCCGCTGATCCGGCCGCTCGGCTACGACTGGAAAATGGGCATTGCCCTCATTACCTCATTTGCCGCGCGTGAGGTATTTGTAGGCACCATGGCAACGCTTTACAGTGTAGGTGATGCAGAGGCGGGCAAAGAAACGCTGCAGGCTAAAATGCAGGCCGCCCGCCGCGAAGATGGCAGCCCGGTTTATACGCTGGCTGCTGGCTTATCCTTACTCATCTTTTATGCCTTCGCCATGCAGTGCATGAGTACGCTGGCAATAGTAAAACGCGAAACACGCAGTTGGAAATATCCTGCCATACAGTTTGCATATATGGCAGGACTGGCCTACTTCAGCGCACTATTGGTGTACCAGGTTTTTAAATGAGGACGCCACGCAAAGACATTTCAAATAAATCAGGCGTTGTATTCTGAAAAAGGCGCACCGTCAATGAGGGAATCAATGATCACGCCGACTTGGCATGAAATTCAGTATGATTGGGTACAAATGCAATGAAAGTTCCCCTTTGCAAAGCGCCAATCATATTTACTTGGTCTTTCAATTTCCTTGGGACAGGAACATTTTCACCACTTTCTATTAATTCTTCAATATATAACTCTATTGCTTCCTCCATATTTTCACGCGTCTGTTCAACTGTTTCACCCACAGTAATACAACCTTGCAAATCAGGACTATATGCGGAAAAGCCTGTTCCAGTTGGTTCTATAATGATTAAATACTCCTGCGAATCCATAGTATAAAGTTACAAAATTTTAGTCAGTGAATTATTTTAGCCCTGCTTGTTTCAAAATACTATTTTCTGTCCCGTATGCCAAATCGAGGTTTGCCCCATGATTCGGAACAACAACTATACCCTTTTTAGTCGGATGCTTAAACACAAGGTGGCTACCTTTCTGTCTTTTAAAATACCATCCGTCTGATTTAATAATAGCTATTACCTCCTTAACTTTCATTATGAAAATAAACGTACGAAAAAAATATTAGTTGTCATTATTAGGATTATTTTGTTCTTCAAACAAATATTTGAGGCTACTACAACATCT
>Ga0206890_1292_pt1 | contig 13095 bp, 12 predicted proteins | sample Alteio_BWOrgHeat_58_FD_152960 | JGI IMG/M metagenome (GOLD analysis project Ga0206890, IMG submission 152960) | Enriched cells from forest soil in Barre Woods Harvard Forest LTER site, Petersham, Massachusetts, United States - Alteio_BWOrgHeat_Nextera6 ... | reverse complement strand
ACTTGAGCCAGGACCGTCTTGCCGTGATTCATCAGGTGAGCCACCGGAAATCGCCGTCAAAAACTCAAATCGATCACACTCACCACCGTTTTCTATGCGCTGCATGATAATGCGTTATGAAATATCCGAAGGCTCTTAATCAGACAGCCGCGGGTGCAAATTGTATTAGGTAGAGTGGAGCGGCCGGCATAGAACCGGTCGCCAACTCGTCGAATTGTGCAGGCGGTTTTCCCGTACACGGCTCTCATGGTGCCGTTTATTGGATTGGCTTCGGCAGATTCACTTTGGGGACCAAGCTGCATGGAGCGTCCACTTCCAGAGGCCATTGTGACCGTAAATGCGGGCTTCAGTGCAGTGGTCATTCTGAGCACGTGTGCGACCGTGCTTGCGCCACGGCCACCGGTCCTGGGTCTGTCGAACCCAGAACTGGACGCGCGCTGAACTTGGCTGTGCTGTTGGCATAGTGGAAGGATCGAGGCCAACTCTGCCTCACCCTCTTGTCAAATGCAGAACTGAAATCGACATTCTCGCTGATTAGGCTTTCGACACGGACTCCCCATTGAGACAGGACCAGTTGAGATGCCTTGGCCGGTGCCGAGGATAGGAGTAATAAAGCTTGCCGCAGACACCGGCCCGACCGCGTTGGGTTCCGGTGATTGGGGGGGGCGCCCCAAGGTCGAGGAAAGGACATCAGACCGACCGGCCAGCCGTATCTTGAAATTCTCCCGCTGAAGCTTCTGGTACACGCGTGTCGTCCGTGACGAGCGGGCGCTCATCATCCGGCTCAGGGAACTGGCGTTCGACAGAGTGAGATTCGGCTACCGTCGACTTGCGGATTTGCTTCAACGAGAGGGCTGGAAGATAGGCAAGCGGCGTGTTCATCGGCTCTATCGCGCCGAGGGGCTCATGGTGCATAACAAGCATCTAAGGAAGCGAGCTTCTAAGCTGCGGGTGCCCTTGGCCGCCGCAACGGCTGCAAACCAGTGCTGCTCCATGAACTTTGTCACTGAGAGATTGGAAAATGGCCGTTATTTCCGGATCCTGACCATGATCGACCAATATACTCGGAAATGCCTGCAGCTACGGGTGACGTCTCGTTGACTGGCCAAAGGGGTGTCTCCTGCCTCCAACGGCTCGCTGCAACCTGAAGCCTGCCGTTGGCAATCACCGTCGACAACGGAGCTGAGTTTGCATCCGAGCCATCGACGCCGGACGGCCCATGGAGAACGGATTCATCGAGAGCCTCGACGGTCTCCTGCAGGACAAATGTCTGAACGAATCTGTTTTTATTCTCGTGGATGTTAGGGATAAACTTGAGTCCTAGCGCAACGATTATAACAACATCCGACTACATGGGTTCGAATTTCCGGGATCATCCAACACCCGTTGAAGTTTTTCACTGGTTGAGGACCGGTCAATGAAAAACGGAAATGTAAATTTAGGTTTGCTAGTAATTTTAAGGTTGGGCAAGAATTTCCTGCGCCAAAGGGAGGTTTGGATTAATTCTAATCTTGATCTCTGAAAAATGCTCGAGCCTATTATTAATAGTACAATTATCTAAATCTGCGATGTGCGGGATATGTGGACAATTAAGCTTCAGTGATGAGATTTTTGATCCGACTCTGTGGCAACGGCTATTAAAAGCGATGACTCGGCGGGGTCCGGACGACGTAGGCCTGACGCACGATAACCGGTTTGTCGCAGGGGTACGTCGTCTTGCTATCCAAGACGTGAGTGCTGCGGGCAAGTTACCGATACAGACCCCTGACGGCTGGATCACATTAGCATACAATGGAGAACTTTATAATTGTGATCCTCTCCGTCGAAGTCTTGAAGGAGTTGGTTTTTCGTTTAGATCCAGTGGAGATAGCGAAATTGTACTGAGGGCGATTCAAGCCTGGGGCCGCGAGGCGCTGCCACGATTTAATGGGATGTTTGCACTAGCATGTTATAATCGCTCCAATGGTAAAATGCTCCTGGCGAGGGACCACGTAGGGATTAAGCCTTTGTACATAATGATAGATATACGTGGAGTTGTATTTGCTTCACAATTCGATCAAATTATGATGCATCCTTGGGCCTTGGGCCGGGAAGTTGATTCTGAAGCATTAGAAATGTACTTCCGATTAGGACATATTCCGGCCCCGAGGGCTTATCTCAAAGGTACTTTCATGATGAAGCCTGGTGAGTGGATTGAAGTCGATCTGTCAGGAAAAATTGAGCGTGGTTCTTATTTCAATTTCTCAGAAGGCCCTGAGGCTGGTGCCGAACCTCTGCCAACATTGGAGGAGCTAGAATCTGTCATAGTTGACGCGGTTCATCGGCAATCGGTGGGCGATGTCCCGGTCGGATGTTTCCTTTCCGGCGGAATTGATTCGCCTTTGATCACTTCCTGCTTTGGCGCAACCAACCCTCTTGGCGCATCTCAAACCGAGACTTTCTCCGTTGGCATTGAAGGGCCCGATACAAATGAAATAAACGAGGCCGCTGCTTATGCAAGCGCGATGAACATCAAGCACCACTGGCAGATGCTGACTGCAACTAATTGCTTAGATTCTGTTGAAGAAATGATTGATGCCACCCACGAACCGTTAGCCGACGAGGGAATTATCCCCTCACTGCTGGTTTCCAAGCTTGCCCGGCAGCGTGTCAAAGTCGCGTTATCAGGCGAAGGTGGAGACGAACTGTTTTGGGGATATATTCATCGACTCTCTGCTGTGCTCAGTCCGGCAATGAGTGCTAATGATGCCTCGCAATACTATCAGCAATTTTTCTGCCGATGTCGTAAGGATCTGTTTTGTAAATTATTCCCGTTAACTTCTTGGTGGCCGGCCGGGGAGTCCGGTTTTAATTTCGTGAAAAGAGCCAACGTCGATTTGGGGGAATCACTTAGGCAGTGCGAAATGAATATGTATTTGCCGTTTATATTACTGAAAACGGATCGCGCTAGCATGCATCACAGCCTGGAGGTGCGGGTGCCCTTATTAGACAGAAAAGTCATAGAGATCGCCTGCAAATACAGTATGCAACACTGTCTTGATATTGACGCGAAAATAGGAAAGATCCCATTAAGAACAATTCTGAGACGCAGAATCAACTTCACAACTCCCGGCAAACGAGGTTTCTCGCCTCCAGCAGGACAATGGTTGAGAGGTCCTTTACGGGAGCAATTACGTTGCTGCTTAACTTCGCTGCGAGGAATCGGGCCAATCGAAGTCAATTTGGGTTTATTGAAACGTATCGAAGAGGATCATTATTTCGGAAGAGACGATCACACCGGTATTCTTTGGCGAATACTCTGTCTAGAGCGCTGGATTTCAAAAGTTCGCGCTTTATAGAGTTATTATGGTACGGCAAATGAGCGATTATCCAGGAAGCTGCAATAGTGGTATTCAGGTTAGTCGGTCCTGAAAAACCTCATTTACGCAGCACAAGACTGCCTCTTATCCTGAAGGAGTAGATTGAGCAGTTTGCGCAAAAAGGCCAAAAGGAAGCCCAGCAGCTTCCCGAAGTTCATTGCAGCGGCGCTGAGGATGGCGTTGATCGAGTCTCCCAAGGTGCCGCGCAACTGATTGCGCTTGAGTCGGTGCTCGCTTTTGCGGTGTCCGATCGTTGGTTCGACAGCGGCCCGTCGCTTCATCCACCGCCATATCCTCTTCGGGGTTTTTCCGCAACGGCGTTTGTCCACGATCACCGGGTGTTCCCCTTCGTAATCGTGGCCTCGGTAGCCCATATCCACATGGATCGTTTTCTGACCGTGTTTTTTGATATAAAGCCGCTCCATCTGCTCCATCTGCCTTTGTAGTGTGTGACCATCGTACGGGTTCCCTGGTATACACAAAACTCCCATCAACCATCCGCCCTTGCTTAAGACTGCCACGCTCACCTTCTGGCCGAACTCGTATTTCTTGCCCGCCTTGCCTTTGGCTATGCAAGTGACCTCGGGTTCGTGCACGCTGTAGATCTTGTCTTTGTCATCGACCCTCTGGACGAGGATGCGCTTGCACACTGAGAGGATTCGGCCGAGCTCGGGAACCACTCCTTGTCTCTCCACCTCCCGGATCACTCGTCCCAAATTGGTTCGTAGCTTCCGTGTGTACGCCTTCGCCCTCTTCATCTGCCGGGCGTAGGCATAGCGGCTCGCCTTCATCACCAGATGTCTGCCCACCCGCTCCTAGCTCTGCTTACTTCTCAAGCCCCGCTTGCGCGCATGGGCAACCAGGCGCTCCGTCGCCCGGTTGTACAGGCGCGAGTCCGTCGGATACCGAATCGCCTTTGTCTGCACCGTCGTATCCACGTTCACGCGCCGCACCTGGGATGCCGTGATCACCTTCATCGCCACCCTGGCATCGATCGTTGCCTTGAACATCGTCTCCGCTCCGGCCTCACCGAGCCGCTTGCGCAACCGGGTCATGCTCGACGGATCGATCGGCAATTCGTGCTCAAAGTACTGCCGTCCACTGGAGTGCTGCCGGTAGGAGTTCTCGACCCAACGGCCGACCACCGCCTCATCGCTGAGATTGTGCTGATATTTCAGGTAGTGCAGCGCCACTATCAGCCTCATGTTGATCCCCGGCGCTCCGTTTTCAGGATCATAGGTCCGGCCGAGTTGCTCCTCGAATACCGACCACTCGATGCGCTCCCCCAACTGCACAAGTGGGTGAGCTATTTCTACAAGGTTCGATAGCTCGACTTGACGCAATTCTCTTTGCGGACTCCGGACCGTCGGTTTCGGCTTCATCCCTTCCCAGGTTCATTATATAAAATGAGTGTTTTCTGAGAAAATGAGGACCCCTTATAGTATTGCCAGTTGCTAATAGTTAGTCTCTTAGGAATTATTCACGAACAACTAGATACCCGCCGCTTCCTTGTAATAGTTGCCATCTCGAGTCTAGCGGCTCCGCCCTCCGCCGTCATTACGTCTAAGTTGAACGCTTACGTGGAGTAAACGCAAAATCCGTTCAAGAATCCCACGTTCTATCTCGACAATTGCAGTCAATTTCCCGATGTGCTGACGGAGCGCGGTAGTGTTTTTGTGATATGATAGATTGTAGTCAAATGACAGCAGGTGAAGGACGTGAGCCCACTTCACAACTACATCGTAGTTACTGCGAATACTGCTCTCTATATTTCCAGCATACTCCGCCCAAAAGAGTAAATTCAAAAAGATAATCTTTTTATGCTCCCAAAGAGCTCTTGTATCTCTAAGATCGATAGGCAAATTAGCGTCCATGACACGAAGAATGTACGACCCGAACGCATTAAATGCGTCTAAACCGTAAAGTAAATCATTCCCTTTATGTATAGCTTGATATTGCGCATTTGTATTTTCGGCGGCAGGACTTTTTTCTATCCCATCGATTTCGCAATTTTCACGTGATGAAATATAGTTACTTATATGGGCCATTGATGTATATATATTGAAAGGATTTTTAACAGCCTCTGGTTTCACGCAATATAATGATAAACCATCGGCGCCTCCGCTTTTATCCCATCCTCCCGATGAATATATTGCTAACGCTAAATCATTGCAATGCACTGCTGTTTCGCCATAACTTCCATTGCTTAAATAGGTAATAATATTGAATATTTTTGATCGGCCACTCCACCCGACTACGAGAGCCGGGTGCCTAAACCCCCGCTTTTTATAAGGACTGGTTCCCGGGATATAATACTCATCTACATGAGCATACGGATACCATCCATCTATTAGGCTTGTGGTTATCCATGGAATTACCGCGGGGTCCGCACGCAACGAATCACCAAACCTCCATTCACGACATCGGAAATATCCCAATCGTGAAAAGTCCTTTGCGCTTATCCATGGTGAAATTGCAGCGCCATCTCTGCTTGTACCTACAACTTTACCCTTAGGTAAGCAGAAGTTTATATAATACGTTGCTAGTATGGCACGTGTATCGCCGTGAGCACCAAATATACTTAAGGGATATGTCGGAGTGAGATAGGTTTGGTAAATAGGAGATACATCGAAATCTAGTTTTATCTGAACGACATTCCTCCAAGCAACCACTGGGCCACCACGCGCAGATGGAATACATGACGCCTCAATACGTCTTAGCATAAACCATATGCGACTTATTATCGACCTGAACCAGTTAATAATGATCGTATACATTGCGGGATGTATCTCAGTCTTTTGATGGGCCGAATGGCTGGGCGCGAGAAAAAAGCAGATACCAATGACCATTACGCCAGAGGGTATCGAGTCGGTCCTGAAAAAAACTCATTTACGCAGCACAAGACTGCCTCTCATCCTGAAGGAGTAGATTGAGCAGTTTGCGCAAAAGGCCAAAAGGAAGCCCAGCAGCTTCCCGAAGTTCATTGCGGCGGCGCTGATCAGCTATCCTCAGCGCGACGGACAAAATGTTGTTGAAGCGGTATTTTTAAACGAGCGCCTCTGGCGGTCAACACCCACAGTTTATTCGCGCCAATTTCGATATCTTCAGAAGGGTTATAATCTCCATTGATTAATATCGAGTTACGCTCGTCATATCGCCTGTCGGCAATATTCCCGTGATATAAATGAGATATAGCACCTCTTACAAATCCTACTCGCCCATCAACAATTGCTGAAGCTCGATGCGTCCAACTCGACGTTTGCTCCCATAATTTCGATCCAATACATCCCGCCCACACTTTGGGGTCGAGATTCCCGGGAATAGGGCAGCCCATCCAAGCATGCGCCATAAAATAATCGGCTCCACCGACAATCAGCCGATCGAGAAATCCAACCTCGTCTAATACTTCCCTGCGGGCTGCCCAAGCGAATCCAGTATGTCCGTGGACAGTCAAGGTTTCCAAAAACTGTCGGGCAGCCTCCGAGTCATCGTAGACTCGCGGTATATACCGGCTCATGGTCGGATTTACGTGTGAGATTAGCCCTCGCACTGTTGCCCATCTTTCCTGTTGAGCGTCCAAAATATGGACGACATCAAATAACTGCACAACATATTGCTTAGTTAATAGTTGAATAGCATCTTCGACCCAATTGCTGTTCTCAAATAATATGTCACAATCGACCCAAGCCACATATTTCACTTTCCTTGGTAGATTCTCAAGAATGATGTTTAGCAACCTTTCCTTCTGCCAAAGAAGGCTGTTTTCCGAAGCCTCGATACGAATATGATTGAGTTCGTTAGAAGCAATAAATTTCCCGTCAAAGCTGCATTCGGCTATCCAAATATTCTCATGTATTAGAGAACGAAATTTCTTCCAATTTTCTATACGGCGCTTATACCCTATTGGGTTATATAGTGTTGTTATAATTGCGAGTTCTGCATTTCTCATATAGTATTTTTAATGCACCAAGATGCGGCTTTTTCGTGATAGCTTGAGAGCTGGTCATTGATTACCGGCGTCCACTTCACGCAAAGACCGAAGCGAGACCGCCGCCAAAAGAAAGGCGATGCCACCGGTTAGGACTGCGAGTATAGAGCGGTTGTGAAACACATACTGAACGACAGGGCCAAGAATAGCTGCTGCGAAGATCTGGGGTAAAACAATGAACATATTGAACACACCCATATAGAAACCTGTTCGCTCGGGAGGAATAACATTGGCAAGAAGCGCGTAAGGCATCGATCCGACACTAGCACATCCAGCCCCAACACCGACCATCGACACGAGCAGATAAGCTGCGTTTGGCCAAACGCCGACTGTAAGCAGCCCCACACCCGCCGCTATCATACAGATGCGATGTAAACCGACAGCCGAGTGGCGATTAGCAAGCGGGACCAGCGCTAATGCGGCGAGCAAACCAACACCGTTGAAAACCGCAAAGCAGACACCGCTCCATTCGGTTCCCCGTTGGAATGCGGAGGAACCGGGGACACCGCCGAAGTATTCGTGCGAAATGGCCGGCGCTAAATAAATCCAGACGCAAAATAGTCCAAACCAAGAAAAGAATTGGACGAGAGCAAGCCGTCGCATCAATTTTGGCATGCTCAAAATACCTTCGCAAATGCTTTTTAACGACTTACGAAGCCCGGAGTTCTCGCCCCTCTTTTGAATAAAGAGATCGAGATCAGCTGGAGCAGATTCGACTGTTGTGAACAGGGTGTAAAGAACAGCGGCAAGATATACAAATGCACCAATGTAAAACGATACTCTGATAACAAACGGAATCGTATTGCCGTCGCTCGTGCTGTTCAGAGAGAAAATGTGATCAAGCAGCCACGGAAGCAATGATGATAACACTGCTCCAAATCCGATCAGTACACTTTGGACGGTAAACCCGATCTTCCGCTCAGCAGGTGGCAGCAGATCGCAAACGAAGGCTCGAAATGGTTCCATGCTCACGTTGATCGCGGAATCCAGAATCCACAATAGCGCGGCAGCCATCCACAACTTTGAAACGTTGGGTATCGCTATGAGCGATACACACGCGAGAATGGTCCCGAGCAAAATATATGGTCGACGTCGCCCGAATCCCGTCCACGTATGATCGCTACAGTGCCCAATTAAAGGCTGCACCAGCAAGCCGGTGACCGGCGCAGCGAGCCACAGTAAGGGTATGCTGCTTTCGCGCGCACCCAAATATTGGTATATTCTGCTCATGTTCGCCATTTGCAGACCCCAACCAAACTGGATACCAAAAAATCCGAAACTCAATTTCCAGATATCTAGAGAAAACGCATGGCGCATCTTCTGTGCTGGTATTTCGGGTACGCATAAAGTCATGGTTAAAAAATATTATTATTGTATGTTATTTTCCTAAAAGCACCCGCTCCTGAGGTATCCTGATAGGGAGAGATCAGCGACGTCCGATAGCTGAGAATCGGCGTTGCAAGTTGCTGACAAGCAGTGGTGGTTGAAGCAATTTCGATCAAGTCCCATTTCATTGTTTTCTGAAACCAGATTGAGTTAATCTCTTAACACGCTCTAGGAAATAAGATTACCGCGTCAGGGGTGACTTTCGAAATTCCTTTAGCTCGTTAAATGGACAGTTATGCGTTGATATCTCCCTAAGCCAACAACACCGAATGGGCCGCCTACACCGTCTGCGAACTTTACCTCTGGCGCTGGTCCAAAGAGACATCTTTCAAGGGATGATAGAGTTAACTAATTGAAGATCAATAACTCATAACTGGACAACCGTGCGATTCAGGGTTGAGCATGGAGACCGGACTGTGGTTGGTGCGTACACGACGGTAGCAATAAAACCGGCTGCGTGCCTGGCGCGGGCGATGGCCGCACCAAGTGGTGGTTTGAACGAAGGAGCCGAAAATTCCTGAATGATGAAATCACCTGGTAGGGTACCAGGTCGCACGGACACATCTTTAAATTCCAACCAGCGGTTCGTGCATGAGGCTTGAAATTTATAGTACGATTCCTTGAGCGAAAAAAGGGTGGTGGCCGCAGTTTCACGCTCCGCGCTCGGAAGCGAGCGCAGTGCGGCGAGTTCGACCTCCACCAGAATCATCGATTCGAGTTCGGCCGTGACGTTGCGACTCGGTTCTATGTCGATACCAATCGCATCGATCACCGCATTAGAATAGCAGACCGCGACTGCGATATGCGCCGAATGTGATATGCTTCCAACAACGCCATCCGGCCAGGCTGGAGACCGATCGGCGCGGATAGGAATGTCGGCCGGCGCAAAGTTACACGCCGTAAGCGCGGTGCGCGCGGCGCGCCGACCGGCAGCAAAGTCCGCTCGCCGCTGGGCCGCCGTGGCGACTATACTCTGACGTTCCAGCGGTCGAAGCCCGTCGTTGTCGTCTCGCGTAATGCGACAAACACCGACCCCAGCACCGGGAGGAAGCATTTGCCGAAAGGTCTCGGCTAGTGTCAGCTCCTCGGAACCAGTATCCAATTCTTCGGGCAACATGGGAACTGCAATCATTGGCTATCCCCCGTCAGCGCGGCGAGTCGGCGCCACACACTATATCGCTTTGTGCTCTTGATGAACGCACCACACAGGCTAGCTCACGCACCCCTGTCGCGTTAAGCAGCGCACCCACCTCCACCTTGATGCGAAACGTCTCTTGGATTCGCGACAATAATCGGATCATCTTTAGCGAATGCCCCCCCAGCGACAAAAAATCATCCTCAATTCCCACCCTTACAACTCCAAGTACTTCCGAAAATATTGCGCAAAGCTCGGCCTCCACCTCGTCCCGCGGCGCCACATACGCACTCCCACTGCTCGCTTCCGGCTCCGGCAGTGCCTTGCGGTTCACCTTCCCGTTCGCCGTCAGTGGCAACAACTCCAGTCGCATCAAATGCGCCGGCACCATGTAGCTCGGCAATGCCTGCGACAGTTCCGCTCGAATCTTCTCCTCCGGCGCTTCTCCCACCCAATACCCACACAGCACTCTACTGCCCATCCCATCTTCCCGCGCCACCACCACCGCTTCCCATACTCCCTTCACCCTACATAGCGCGCTCTCCACTTCTCCAAGTTCAATCCGGCATCCCCGGATCTTCACCTGGTCATCCATCCGCCCCACATATTCCAGGTTCCCGTCCGGCAGCCACCGCGCCAAATCCCCCGTCCGGTACAGCCGCGCTCCGGGCTCCTTACTGAACGGATCCTTAATGAACCGCTCCGCCGTCAACTCCGGCCGGTGCAGGTACCCACGCGCCACCTGCACCCCTCCAATACAGAGCTCCCCAATGACCCCGAGCGGTATCAGATTGCGATCCACAGATAATATATAAATTTGGGTGTTCGCCACCGGTTTGCCGATGGATGTTCCTTCGCCCGCTTTCCACGCCGTCGAATCGATAATCGCTTCGGTCGGACCATACAGGTTGAAAAGTTCCACATTTCCATCGGTCGCTTTGAAAAAGCGCTGACAAAGCTCTCGATGCAAAACTTCGCCACTGCAGATGCAGCGTTTCACTCCAGGCAGCCCATTTTTAGGTAGCTGCCTAAGGTAAGCTTCCATCATTGATGGCACAAAATGCAGCAGCGTCACCCTTCTTTTTCTGATTGTCTGCACGATCTGCTCCGGCTCCTTTTCTTCTCCAGGCCCGAGCAATATCTCTTGCGCTCCGATAATCAACGGCAGCACCAATTCCCAAACCGAAACATCGAAGGTATACGTGGTTTTCTGGAGAATGACCTCTTGCCCATCCAAGTCAAAGTGCTCCCTCATCCACTCAAGGTGGCTGACCAAGCCCCTGTGTTCACTCAATACCCCCTTGGGTCTGCCGGTTGAACCGGAGGTGTAGATCACATAAGCCAGATTGCGGCTGGTGCCCACTCGGGGTAGACGCGAACAGTCCTCAGCGTACGCGTTCTCCTGATCCAGATCTAAAACCGCACCAGTAAATTCCATGCATGCAGGCAACTCGCCCTTCGTCAATACCACCTGCACCGAGCTATCCGTCAGCATGAAGTTTAGCCGCTCCGCAGGATACGCCGGATCCAGCGGCACGTATGCACCGCCCGCTTTCAATATCCCCATGATCCCTATCACCATCTCAAACGAACGCTCCAGGCATATCCCCACCAATACGTCCGGCCCCACTCCGCACTGCTCCCGCAGTCTTCGCGCCAACTGGTTCGCCCGCATCTCCAATTCCCCATAACTCATCTGCTCCTCCCCAAACACCAGCGCCACCCGAGCCGAATCCTCATCCACCCTCTGCTCGAAAAGCTCCTGCACCTGCGCCTCATCTGGGTACGGCGCCGCAGTAGCGTTAAATTCCTCCAATAACTGATGCTTCTCCTTTTTGGTTAATAACTCCAAATCACCCAACTTCATTTCCGGCTGCGCCGCCACCTGCTCAGCGAGCAACGCATACCTTTTCCCCAACATCTCTACAGTCTCCGGCCCAAACAGATCTCTTGCATACTCAAGCATGCAGCCAATCTCCTCGTCTGCCTGCTGTACGGACAAGGTAAGATCAAACTTCGCAGCCTGCCACGGAGACGATATCCCCTCCACGCTAAGTTCGCCCACGCGCAACGCCTGCCCCACCACACTCGGCTCCAGATAATTAAACATTGTATCGAACAGTGGATGATGCCCTTCCTGCCGGCTCACCCCTAGTTGATCGATCAGCTCCTCGAGCGGATACCCCTGGTGTTCCAATCCCGAGAGCATCCCCTCCCGGACCTCTTTCAAGTATTGGCTGAACTTCTTCTCCCGCTTCGGCCTCCCTCGCACCGCCATGGTGTTCACGAACATTCCACCTATTCCCTCCAGCTCCGCCCTGTCCCGCCCAGACGCCGCAATACCCACGCTCAGATCCTCCAGACCGCCCAACCGCGAAAGCAGCACCTGCCACAATGCCAAAAGCACCATCTGTAAGGTCGCCTCCTGTTTGCGCCCCAAACTACGCAACGTCCGACTCACCTCTGTCGGCAGTCTAAAGTAAATCGATCCTCCCTCATAGCTGCGAAGCGCCGAACGCTTGTAATCGACCGGCAGCTCCAGCACCGGCACTTCTTCTTGATACTGCTCTAGCCAGTACTTCTGGTGCTGCGCAAATTCCGCCGCCTCGGGGCCCTCGACTTGCCACACCGCATAGTCCACATACCGCAGCCGCTCTTCCTCCAACGCCTGCCCCTGATACACCCTGAACAAGTCACCCAAGAGCTGCACATGGCACGCTCCATCAGCCGCAATATGGTGCATGTCCACCTGCAACACCCACTCATCATCTCCCAGTCTGCGCAGCCGTGCGCGAATCGGACACTCCCGTTCCAAGTCAAACGGCCGCACAAATCCCTCCACCGCCTGTTCAGCAGTCAATCCAAGCGTCTCTTCCACTTCCAACGCCGGCTCATACTCCGAAAGAATCCGCTGCCGCACCTCGCCAGCCTCAACGTTATATACTGTCCGCAAATTGCTGTGCGCTCCCATCAATGTCCTCAGCGCAGAACGCAACTTTCCCACCTCTACCAGCCCCGTCAACCGGTACGCCACTGGCATATTGTACGCCACCCCAGTCCCATCCGTCTGTTGAATCGCATACAACCGCCGCTGCGCCGATGAAACAGGATAGATCGAACGATCCTCCACTCGCTTAATCACCGTGCGCTCGGTCTGTCCCGAGGTCCGCACCACGCTCGCCAACGCTCTCACTGTCGCCGCATTGAACAGCCCTCTTATACCTACC
>Ga0206890_1243_pt2 | contig 13130 bp, 12 predicted proteins | sample Alteio_BWOrgHeat_58_FD_152960 | JGI IMG/M metagenome (GOLD analysis project Ga0206890, IMG submission 152960) | Enriched cells from forest soil in Barre Woods Harvard Forest LTER site, Petersham, Massachusetts, United States - Alteio_BWOrgHeat_Nextera6 ... | reverse complement strand
TGATCGGACTCGAACTGCGCCGCCGCGGTTTTGTGAAGTCCGGGGCCCACCGCGCGCATTACTGGAACGCGGTTATCTACGAACGCACTTGACGTCCCCCTTGTTGAGAGGTCGAAGCGCGCAGCGCTTCGGGTGGGGGTCCGCTCCATCTGTAGGCACCGCCCACCACCCGGAAAACTTTTCGGTTCGCTCAAATTTTTCCGACCTCCCCACAGGGGGAAGGTCAAAAAAAAATACTCTTGCGCGAACCTGTGCTCCCTGATACTTAAGCATATGCCTAACTATCAGCACCACCCGCTCGATACCGTCTTCCAGGCCCTCGCCGATCCGACGCGGCGCGGGATGATCGCGATGCTGTCGCAGGGTCCCGCTTCGGTCAGCGCGCTCGCAGAGCCGTTCGACATGTCGCTGCCCGCGATCGTGCAGCATCTGCAGGTTCTGGAGACGAGCGGGCTGGTGACCTCGGAAAAGATCGGCCGCGTGCGCACCTGCAAGCTGGAGCCGAGGGCGATGATGTCCGCGGAAGACTGGATCTCGAGCCAGCGCGCAAGCTGGGAGGCGCGCCTCGATCGCCTCGGGGAATACCTCAAGGAACTCCAGGCAAAGGAGAAGAAGCGTGGCCGCAGGAAATGAAATGACGGTCGATGCGCCGGCAGGGGAGCCTGTCATGCATCTCACGCGCCGCTTCGATGCGCCGCGCGAACTCGTCTGGGAAACGCTCACAAAGGCGGAGCACATTGCGCGCTGGTGGGGGCCAAGGAAATACGCGATCGCCGTGCACGAATTCGACGTTCGGCCCGGCGGCAAGTGGCGCATCTCACATTCCGACGGAACAAAGACCGTCGAGTTCTTCGGCGAATATCGCGAAGTCGTGAAGCCGTCGCGCTTGTCGCGCACCTTCTGCTTCGGCGATTTTCCACCGATCGAAGAGAGCTACGAGTTCCACGATGAAAATGGAAAGACCCGGCTCGTCTGCACCCAGCGGTTCCCGAACGTCATGGGCCGCGACATGATGGCAAGGACCGGCGCCGCAGAAGGCGGCCGCGAATCCTTCGAACGCCTCGACGAATTGCTCGCAACGCTCTGATCAAAAGGAAACGGACAATGGCCGACCCGGTTTTCACGCTTACCCGGACCTTCGATGCGCCGTTGGCGCTGGTGTGGAAGGTCTATTCGGAAAAAGAGCATCTCGCGAAATGGTGGGGTCCGCAGGGCTTCGAATGGGTAAGCGGCAGAGTGGACTTCCGTCCCGGCGGGATGTTCCACTACGGCATGCGCGGCCCCAACGGCCATATCATGTGGGGCAAGTTCAACTACCGCGAGATCGTCCCGATGAAGAAGATCGTGTTCACGAACTCGTTCTCCGACGAAGCCGGCATGACCACGCGCGCGCCGTTCGCTGCGAATTTTCCGCTGGAAGTTCTGAACACCGTCGAGTTCTCGGAAAAGGACGGCAAGACGACGCTGCGCATGACCGGCACGCCGTTCAACGCCAGCGACGACGAGAAAGCGTTCTTCCAGTCGATGTTCCCGTCGATGCAGCAGGGCTTCACCGGAACCCTCAACCAGCTCGAAGAGTATCTGCGCGGCCAGCAATAGGAGGACTCGATGCAACTCAACGCCTATCTGCACTTCAACGGCAATTGCGAGGAAGCGTTCAGGTTCTACGAACAGGCTACGGGCGGCAAGATCGAGGTGAAATCGACGTTCGGCGACTCGCCGATGGCCGCGCAGATGCCCGCGATGAAGGACAAGATCGTCCATGCACGGATCCGTATCGGCGACACGGTCCTGATGGGCTCGGATTCGCCGCCGGAGCGGTTCAGTCCGCCGCAGGGATTTTCGCTCAGCCTCGGCGCCAGGACGAATGCGGAAGCGGAGCGCGTCTTCCAGGCGCTCAGCGCCGGCGGACAGGTGCACATGCCGATGGCGGAGTCCTTCTTCGCGCAGCGTTTTGGGATGCTGGTCGACAGGTATGGTATTCCGTGGATGGTCATCTGTGAGAAAGCTGCGTGAGCCATGGCCCTTAAGCTTTATTACCATCCATTGTCGTCCTTCTGCTGGAAGGCGACCATCGCGCTCTATGAGAACGACACGCCGTTCGAGAAGGTGGTGGTGCACCTGAACGAGGAGAAATCGCGCGCCGCGTTCCTGGAGGTCTGGCCCGTCGGGCAGTTCCCCATCATCCGCGACGAGACGCGCGACTGGATGGTGCCCGAATCGAGCATCATCATCGAATATCTCGACCTGCATTATCCCGGCCGCACGCGCTTCATTCCCGCCGATCCCGACAGGGCGCGGCAGGTGCGCATGCGCGACCGCTTCTTCGATTTGCACGTGCAGGTGCCGATGCAGCACATCATGGACGACCGCTGGCGCAAGGATGAGGACAAGAACCGCATCGGCGTCGAGAAGATGCGCACGCGCATGACAACGGCGCTGGGCATGATCGAAGACGATGTCGGCCAGAACTGGGCGATGGGCGAGGATTTCACCATGGCGGATATCGCCGCGGTGCCGGCGCTGTTCTATGCCAACCTCGCGATGCCGTTCGGCGAATCCTACCCGAAAACCAAGGCCTATCTCGGCCGCCTCAAGCAGCGTCCTTCGGTCGCGCGCACGCTGACGGAGGCTGCGCCGTTCCTGAAGGATGTCTTTGGAATCGAGCCATGAGCGTCGTCCATGACGCTTTCCCGATCCCGCGCGAACGCGATACCGCGGTTGCGGCGTACCCGTAACCAAAGCCGGCACCATGAGCGAAGTGGCAGCGCTCTGCATGCGGGATTCGCACCGGCTGGCGAAGATGGTGAAGCCGAGCTGAAGGCTGTTTTCGGGCTTTTCAGCAGTGGTTGCGGGGGCGGGGGGGCATCGTTATAAGGACGCCCTCTTTGGCCACGGAGAGTAGCTCAGCCTGGTAGAGCACCACGTTCGGGACGTGGGGGCCGGAGGTTCGAATCCTCTCTCTCCGACCAGTACCTGGGAATTACCGAATCATCCCAACGGGATAGTTTTTGAGGCTCGGCGCCACCCCCAAATTTACCCCAAATGATCGCGAGATTGGTGCGGACAGCGATGGACGCTAGCGGACTCTCGGGCGGCTCTTTCGCGGTACTCCGATTTGACGGCGGTACATGCCCGCGCTGTTAAGCGCACTCGCATTCCATGCCAAGATCTCAGCCTCTAAGGGAAGGGCTTACTGTCCTCCGCCGCGCGCACAGCGGCCTTAGCTCGGGAAGCCCGGCGGTCGTTAGCCGTAAAAGCCTAGCGCCTTTTAGGGGTCCGTTGTAAGTCTGTACTCGGAATCGCAAGACGGCCATACATTGCGAGAGCGCCGCGCTACTTTAGAAGCTCCGCTGAACTGATGTGCTGCGCTTAACTGCGGTACTCGCTAAAGCTGGGGCGCTGGCACGACAGCGCAACTCACATCAAATTAAATTGTCTCTATGATCACAATGATTCGCTTGCGGGGCGCGCGCGCAGTGGCGGGAACGATGTCGCGACCGCGCGTGCTGATCAGAACCTGGAGATTTCTCGATCCCCAGCAAACATCATTCTCCCTTCTTACTTCTCAAAGGAGCGAGGACACACATTAATGTGGGACCAGTGGTGATCGTTTTGCTGAAATCGCAAGCCTGAGCAACGATCGCTGTGTCCGAAGATGAAACGGCAATCACGTCACCCTGCTTGCAGACTTCATAGATTTTCTTGAGCGCGATTTCCGGATCCGAGTTGTCGGCGGCAGCCGATATGCTGGCAAGGCAATATGCGCTCCCATTCTTCACAGGCTCGGCTTGCGCAAGGCCCGAGATCATTGTCGCTGCAACAATTGTTACAAAGATTCGCCTAATCATCATGCAGTGGCCTCCTATAGCAAGGGAGAAACAAACTGTAAGTCGCGCTGAGGCTCGCGGTGGATAAGCGTGCTGCGCCGATTGTCTATTCTACGCGGCAATGGCCCGATCCGGCTCGTAAGTCTTAGTATCCCATCTCACTGTGGACATTCCATCAGCCGCTCGCCCCAACTCGACGGTAACAAGCCGATCTCCTTCGTAAGCCGGACTCAGTTCAAGGCTCAAATATTCAAATAAGGATCGCTCGTGGACAGCCACAATGACCTGCCTCTCTTTTTGCTTTGAGAGGGTTCGGAGCAAGGCCGCGAGCTGAGCAATGTGGACTTCATCCATGCTCTGTACCGGGTCGTCGATAATAAGACATGGAAGGATTGGACGTACCGATAGGTGCAAGGCCAAGAAGAGGGTCAGTGCGGCCGTATTGAGATTTCCGGCGCTGAGCATTGCGCGGGGATTGCCTCCCTTCCCTCCCGATCGATAGTGCGTTTCCAGCACTGCCTCTACCGGTCCGCTTCCAGGCTCTGGGACAGCGAATGCCGGCACAAATTTCTCGTCAGGCGCCAGCCGGACGAAAAGGTCTCTCCAAACGGCATTCAGCTCCCCGTTGAACACGTCCCGCACAACTGCCGTTCGAGCATTCAACACTTGCGCCACAAGGTCGCGTGCGGCTTCCAATCGCTGGTCTGAAATGGCCTTTGCCTTTGCCAGGCCGAGGCGTCGCTCACCCAACTTTTGGATAGCCTCGTCACAGCTTCCGAGTTCTGCGCGCAAAGCCGCTACGACGGCCAACTCCGTCAGGGCTCCGGACCGCGCGCTCTGCTGCTTCGCAAGAAGCTCCTCTCTCTTCGTGAGTTCCGCCGTCAATGCTTCGACGCGGGTCCTGACATCCGCCGTGCCGTCTTCCACAACCTCCATTTCGGTGGCTATCCGGCCGATCGCCGCGAGGAGAGTAGCTAGGCTTTGGTCCCTTGCGTTCAATTCCGCCAGCACCCGCGCCATACTGGTTCTACTATTTGCTAACTTTTCACCATCACCTGCTTCACGAGCGAGCGCCGTCAGACGCGAACGAAGTTCATCAATCTGCACCCTCCTCTTCTTCAGAGCGTCAAGTTCAGGCGGTGGCACTCGCTTTGCACTAAGCGAACCAAGCTCCCGCTCAGCAACTGATATGGAAGTCGTCGTCGAAGCACGGCTACCTGCTAAGCTCTGCAAGCGCCCGGATGCCTCAACCAAAGTGGCGATCTTCTCACTTACGTGCTCGCTCAAAGTTCGGTGTGATATCTCGCTATAGTCTCGACCACACACAGGACAATCATCTGTATGAATATGTGCGGCAACTGCTGAAAGTGCGGTAACGAGGGAAGCATTGGTACCCGAAAGTACCGCGATCTGGCTGTCTAGCACTTCACCTCGTGCCTTGCTCGCAGCCAATTCGATCATCAGCTGTTGAACCCGTGCAGCCACCGCCGCATCGTCCGAGATTATTTTGTCAACGCGAGCGATCTCTGCTTGAGCCGCGCGCACAGCGTCCGACCTCGCTGCTTCTGGATTCGCCTGCACCGATGAGATCGAGATAAAAGCGCTTAGTGATTTGATTGCATCTGACAGCGGCACGCCGGTCGACGATTGCCATTGCTGGAACGCGCTTTCCGCGCTTATCGATGCCTGCTCAACCGTTTGCCGGTTTGGACCGCTCTGCCCAGCCGCAAGATTTTTCAGCTGATCGGAAGCCGCTGTCGCATCACGTCGAGCCCGCGCGACCTTGCTAAGGTCAGCCTCTCTGTTACCTCCATTGAGTGCCATTCGAGCGGCCTCAATATCTAATGGACGCCACACAAGCGATGGATCAAAGATTTCTAACTGCTGGACTACTCCCAACTCATGCACCTGGACCTGTGCAGCAAGCTCCGACCGCTGCTTGTTCAAGCTTTCTGTTGAGGTCTGAATCTCGGCGATTTCAGCCCGAGCACTCCAATAGTGCGGCGCTGGTTCGCGGAGTCGCCGCACGTCCCCAGCCGCATGAAGGCCGTTGATCAGGGCGTCATACCTATACAGTCCCAATAATTCCTTGACGAACCTAGTCAATGCCGAGTCAGATTGCCGAGTCTCTTGCTGCTGGTAGATTTCCAGTAGGCGCGAAAGTGTGGACTGCGCGAGATAGCAACGCTCATTGAAGAACCGAGCTTCTTGTTCATTCAATAGACCCTTTCCACGGATTTGTTCTGCGGAAACGAATATCTCTGCAGGCTTGTTAAAGCGCTCGTCCGCGGATTCAAGAATGACTTTGCCTCCGGCTGCCCCCGCATCTCGGTTGGGCAGGAACTTCATGATCCCAGTATCGATACGGCGTAGCGAAAGGATATCGCTTGTGAGACCGAGTTCGATGGCAGAGAGAAGGCTTGTCTTTCCAACCCCATTCTGGCCGTGGATGAGAACGACCGGCGCGTCCAGATCTACCGCAATCTCTCCCCGGATTGATCGAAAATCTCGAACCGTAACTCTCTTCAGCAGTCGCGCCATACTATGCCTCGTCCGCAAGGGGCTTGCGGCCTGGCGACCGTGTTCTAGTCGAGCGCTGTATTGCTGGCGCCGGATCAGCTTTCACAAAGGGTTCCTCAATTGAGGCGCTAAATGTTTTTTTAACAGCGGCCTCTCCTGAAATCGATGCCGCTATTAGAGCATTCACAAACGGGTCGCTGCGATCCAGTTGGTCGAGCCCACTTCCAGCGTCAGACTGCCCATCGCGCGGATTGGGGAGATTCAACGGCAGAAGCACAGCAAGAGAGTCGCGAAGCCTCTCAGCATCCGATGTATTGTCCGCCATGAGCACGCGGCAAACATTCGACATTGCTTCGAGTATCGGCGCGCTAGGTCTTGGGCCCGTTACAATCAAGGTGATGGGTCGTCGAGATTTTAGAACATCGAGCGCTCTCGCAAACCCCTGGATGTTCTGTTCGATCTTGGCTTCGGTTTCAAAAGCTGTATCGACGACAGCAATCAAATCGGCCGATTTTGCACCGCCTACAAAAACGGCAGGAAATTCAAAAGGCAGACCTGCAATTTTCAACGGCCCATTGATCCTGCGATACCCAGCCTCGCTGAGAATAACGGACGCTGCCTCGATAGGCGTCATTGTGCCGCTCACAGCCCAGCTTCCTTGCGGAAGCGTTGGATTAAGTCGTCTGCATTTGTGGCGGACGCGATCAGCGCACGCATGCTGACCTCCCGCCGTCCTGCATGGCCGGTGCGGCCGCGACGAGTTCGTGGAGATCGCGGCATTGGCTTAGTCACTTCATGACTATGCACCACGATAACGTCTTTGTCCTCTGGCGCATGCCCTTGATTTGAAAGAACGAGCGCGCTTTGCGCGTTCGCTGCAAAGAAAAAATCCGCGCTATTCCCCGCTGCTGCACTAACCCTGAAAATGCCAGGCGTACCCCCGCCACCGCCAACTGTGCTCAGGGTCCAATCGCCGCTGCCGATCAACGTCCCCACAACCCCCAACGCCACAGCCAACTCGGGAAGACCCGACGGTCCAACGGTGGGATCACCCGCCATTCTGAACGGCGGAAGCTGTGATATCGCCTGATAAGAAGCTCCCCCAACGCTTGGTTCTTGGCCATCTCGGAAAAACGACATCGTCCTACGCACTAATGACAAGGCAAGGCGAACGAATGCCTCCCTATCGGTCGCCGGACAACAAGCCGCTGCGAGATTGCGCAGGCTTTTAATACCGTCAGACAAAGCTGAGCGATCAGCGGCGTTCATATTCGCCGCAGCAATACTCGATATCAGCCGTTTGGCCTTAGTGGCGAGCACATGCATCCAGAATGCAATGAGAAGCGGCTTCCCGTAGGCTTGCAGCAGAGCTGACGACAGAATTGCCGCGCGATTGGCGGGTGTATAAGCCGCGCGGTAGACGTTTTGCAGAAGTCCAACCTGATCCGCTCCCAGCTGATTCTCGGAAAAGACATATGCGGGCGGATGTGAAGGCCATGCCCATTGCATACGCTGCTCCGCAGCGACAAAGATGCCTTGAATATTAGAGTCCTGAGCAGATAAACCAAGCATCAACGTTGGCTTGCTTGTCGCCATGTCGACCAGCTTGCCGACCATGACCGCGTTTTCCGCCCGAGCATGCCAGCCGTTAATTTGCGAGCTTCTACCTACCAGCCTCTTTCGATACTTTACGGGATCAGCCCCCGCCAACACCGCACAGCCGTGGAATTTGTAGAGATTGGCTTGCAGGGGAGCGCTCTGCGTGTCTTCGGGCAGCACAACAACGCGCAGCAGATTTTCCCCTCCGCTCAATTCACGCGTAGCTTTTTCCACCAATCCGTCCCAGTTCGCGCTGGCAATATCGGATACGGAGCCCTCCATTATAAGAGCCGCAATGCAGAGATGCTCGACGTCTGGTGTTTGCGCTGGGTCGCCATAGGCCGCAACGACGTTCGCTGCCTCCCAAACTAAGAAATCGGCTTCCTCTCCGATCGGTGCTTGGTCAAACATCTGAGCGTATCGGTCAATCAAACGTCCCGCGATCACCTCGATGTCTGGCCAGAGTCCGATTTCAACCGCATAATCCACTCTGCTCTTTTCATCAGGAGACAGCCCCGCCAACTGGAGCACGGCATCCAAGCTTCCGCGAAAACGGCAATTGGGGTCGCCCGGATCGGTGTGCCTCTGGAGGTAATCCAGCACCTTCTTAACTACGCCCCGAAGGGGTGGCATCCGGTCGATAGATATCCCCGATCCCAACCATAAGGCATAGCGGCCATCCGGAAAGGCCTCTGATGTTTCAGCAAAAGAGCCGTCGAGGAGACCTAAGGTTTCCGCGACCGATATCGTTAGTGCTGTTGATGGAGGCGCCATTTGCCGAGGGATTCAGTGGGCGGGGCTGCTAGGAAAGCAAATTTCTAGTAGTCGAGCAAATATCCACAAAAGAACAATCGATCATGCTTCCTAGTCTCTTAGATTATGCTTACCGAAGTTCGGCAAACTCGGCCTATTTGCCTAAGAAGCTTGTTATTCGTTTTGCCAAATTGACGGTATCGGCCACTTCGCATTCCCACAGGACCAATACCCTCCAGCCCTGCGCCTCAAGCGCGGCATTATTAGTAGCATCACGACGCACATTCCGTTGTAACTTTTCGGTCCAATACTCCGTGCGCGACTTCGGTAAACCCCCAGTACCGTCCAGCCATCGAATTGAACTAACAGGCAGGGCCTATTTTTCATCAGATCAGGAAAGGCCGCACGAGAATGGCTAAAAGAAGCACCAATTCAAAAGCTCCCTCACCGCCGCTGATTACGAAGAAGTCGGGGTATGTCGCATTTCTCGACATTCTTGGTTTCAAAGAACTGCTGATGAAGCCGACTCACGCAAAAATTATCGAGGAGATGGTTGAGGCGCTTCGTCAGCGGGTCGAATATGACGAAAAGCACTATACCTATCTTTCCTATATATCCATTTCCGACAGCATCATTATCACCGCAGACGATGGCCAGGGATTGGGATTGGTTCGCAAAATTGCCCAGGTGCAGACGGCGCTCCTGAAACAAGGCTTTGCTGTAAGGGGTGCGATCTCGCACGGACCGATTTTGACCTATAGCGGAACCATGGGTCGCAACATTTTCGGCAAGACTTACCTGAATGCCTATCAAGCAGAACAGGCGTTGGCTGTTTATCCGCGTGTGGTTCTGGAAAGCGAGGACACGGCGAACAAAATTTGGGAAGACATTAAGGAGGAAACGGACCGTAGCGTATCGACTTATATTTCGAGAGATAAGTCGGACGGCATTTGGTTTGTAAACCAGTTTTCCAGCCAGGTCATCGGGCGCAATTCAAAGGTGCTCAAAAATCGCAAAAAGGCCGAAGAGGAGCGGGCGGTTTTCGCCGCGAAAATCAAGGCGGCGTTGACGGGCACCGAAGAGGAACCGCGGGCTCATATGAAATGGCGATGGCTCAATCGCCATCTCCTCGACAAATTGCCCACTGAAGAAGCGCCATGAACTGGGAACAACTCAAAAAGAACGTAGGTTATCGGGTGAAATTGGTCCCAAAAGCCTATCACCTTGACAGCGCCGGAGATCCCTTAGCGTTTCTGGATGAAGACTGGATCGTCATGTCCGTCACGAACGACTATGCGGAAGTGAGTGCGCCATCGGGTCACTTCTATCGATTGGGCAAGGACCATATCTACAGCTTCGCAACAGATCATCAACGCGCCGGGGATGGATTGCGGCACGGATTTTTGCAGCTCAAGGTCCAGTTATACATTCAAGGCACGGATGTCACTGCCACGCCCAATCATTTGCCCGGCCAGCCGGTTCCGCCAGCCGTGAATGTTCCGCTCCGGGCGCGGGCAGCCTTTATTCCAGACGTTGAGCGCGTCTTTCGGCGGCAAGTCGGGATTTTGGAGCGCGTGCGCGCAAATTTCTCCACAACAGCGGCCGAGATGTTGGGAAAGAAGTGTGAGATCCGGCCAACGGATACATGGGAGTCGTTGCAGCCGGTGCAATCCCGCCTTTATCCGGATTCCGCTTTGTTTCGAGACTTGTCGGCAGGCGACGCGGCGGTATTGGCGGAATTCTATGCCGCGGTCGGGGAAGTTTCTGATCTGATCGAGCATTGGACGGGTACTGTCCCGCTGGCCGATTACAACGCCTGGAACGTGTTGATGCATAAGGTCCAAAATTGCTTACGTCTCGGAGAGTTGGTCATCCAAAAATTCTCCCCGGAGCGTCCTTTCGATGCGACCATGCCTGCTGGCGGCACGCTCCTTTCGAGTTCGCAAAGATCACTAATGCTTGCGGACCAAGCGCGAACGTCATTCATGGAGCGATTTGCGGCGGCGCAGGCAACGCGCTTTCCCTGACGTGCACGCCGGCGGATCGGGTCACCGGCACCGCGCGCAATCGCTATATCGTCAAATTGTACTTAGCCGGGCTTGGGATACGGGCGAGGCGCCAAATTACCCCGCGCGGACACCTTACCTAACATTGGTAGACGACTTGCAAATTGATTGTATCGTGAGATTCGACACAGAGGGAACAACCTGATGTACTGGCTGTGACCTTAATCGCCGTCCGGAGCAGCTTCGGTCGTGCCGTATGCTTCAAACAGTGAATCAATTGCGCCATCCACGTTAGTAGCCAAAACCTTCGCGCGAACCTGAGCGCTGTTGACGTTCAGCCGCTTGATCTGGCTGCCCTCGAGTTTTATCCATTCGATATGTCCGAACCTTTCGCCATGCAGTTCGGCAAACCGGCAGAGGCCCTTCGCCTTGGCGAGTGAGTCGGCGCTTCCGGTGTGGTGTGGTTCTAGCAAATCTACGATGACGTGCTTACCCTCTCGCCGGAACACGACAAAATCCGGGTATCCGGGCGCGACCTGTCCTTCTGAATTGGTGTAGGTGCAGGCAATGCTCCACGGCTTGCGTGGGTAATTCCGCAGCCAACCAGCGAAGCCTACACCTTTGCGCGCAGCAGCGAGGACTGGGGTTTCCCATGTATTGAGCTTGGCCTTGAAGTCACTCTTTTCTGGAACAAACAGATGGTCCTTGTGAGCTACAGCGTCCTTGTCCGTCTTGATCCGCAAAGGATCTGGAACAGAAGGCTCTGTGGCCTTGAAATCGCGGCCCGTCTGCATGATGCGCCGATAAGCAGCACGCCGTTCGTCCGGTAGCTTTAGAATCTCCGGTTTGCGCTTCTCGTAGGCCGCTTCCAGCAGCGTCTGCGCCTCAGTTTCAACCTGGGATACCACACTCGCATCTTGCGACAGCAGAAATGCTTCTAGCTTGCAACGCCAATAGACAGCGCCTTCGTCCTTGGGATCAAACCGATGCTGCACGTAAGACATCGCCAGCTCTTCGCTCAGTGTAACGAAACTGCGCGTGAAAACCGTTTCGACGTCTTGCTCAGTTACCGGCAAGTTCCGCTGTTCGCCTATCTCGTCAGTCTTTAGAACGCCATTCTCTACACGCAGCATCCGATATGTGACCGAAGACAACTCTTCGAGTTGGCTGACAAAAGCAGCGTCCTTGCGGCGCGTGACGCCGACGACGGCAAGCTTCGCGCGAAGACTATCGCGCAACGCCAGTGAGTCGTGCTCCCAGCCGTCCTTTGCAAGTTCCAAGGCCATCCGTAGTGCGCGGCGGATGTGTGCCACTTTGCGGCCCTCTTGGGCGGCATAAGTGGGTAGCGTGCGGTAGACGTCCAGTAGATATTCTTTTCCATTGGCGACCCTTAGTGTTTGGAAATCGCGTATGTCGCCTGTCTCCGCGCCACCGGATTCGCCCTCGGCCCGCAGGCGCTCGACTACGATCTGCACCTGATCGCGATCATAGTGTGGCAGAAACAGCATCACGCTATTCAGCAGGTCGTTTCCCTCCATACGACGCGCCAACGGAGTGCGCACAATGCGTCCAACAAGCTGCGCAATATAAGTGGCGTCCTCCGCCTTTCGGAACGACATCATCACTTCCGCGCGCGGACAATCCCAACCCGTGGTTAACGCCATCTTGAAGATAACAACGCGCACCGATTGGTCGTGTTCGATGCGGTGCGGCTCCACATAGCGAATGTCTGTTCCGGCTGCTTGAATCAGCTTGCCTGACTCCAGGCAGTGAGCGAAGTTGATGCTTATCAGGCCTGGCACATTGGTTTTAACTGTCTCGATCAGCTTGGTGAGGGACGTTCGCGATTCCGCTTCTGCGCCGCCGGCACCCGCATCCTGCACCTGGATCACAAGAACCGGGCGCACAACGTCCCGTTCATTATTGGTCTTACAATAAGACGCCCACTCTTTGGATATGCGGCTAAACTCCTTGCAGGCACCAGCGAGAAGCGTCCACTCGGTTGGCTGGGTGTCGTCAGGATGGCCGATCAGGATGAAGTCCTTGATCAGACCAGCTTCCCGCGCCTCGTGCGGCGGAATATCTATTACCCTGCGCGTGCGCCCAGAGTGCGCCAAAAGCGTATTGAAACGATCCGGCGTTGCGGAAATGCCGATGATGATCGGTGCAGGGTTGACCTCGCTAGGATTCCCGAAGATGAACTTTTGAACGGTGCTCTTGGCTTGCGTCTGCTCGGCCTGAGTCCTGCGCATGCCCCGATGCGCTTCATCAATCACAACATAGAAACGCCCGTTCTGACGGGCAATAGTATTGTTGATTGTTTCCCAGATAGAGAACTGCCGATTGTCACCCTTTTTGGTCAGGAGGCCGGTAATGCTGAGCTTCTGCGAATTGAGAAAGTAAACGTGGCCCGGCTTGAAAT
>Ga0206890_1290_pt1 | contig 13147 bp, 14 predicted proteins | sample Alteio_BWOrgHeat_58_FD_152960 | JGI IMG/M metagenome (GOLD analysis project Ga0206890, IMG submission 152960) | Enriched cells from forest soil in Barre Woods Harvard Forest LTER site, Petersham, Massachusetts, United States - Alteio_BWOrgHeat_Nextera6 ... | reverse complement strand
CTTCAATAAAAAGCTCTATACCCAATATATATTCTCTAAAGTACAGTAAAGACTCAGTTCCTTTAACATCGCCGATCACCTTTAATACTATTGCTAACGTAAAGTAATTTATCTCATCTTTAGAAAAAGTTACAGGTATATATTTCTTCTTCATGATAATCCTGGTATTTCAGAGTTGATTATTAATACCCGGCCTTGTAAAAAAGAGGCATCAAATAAAACACCCTGTCTTTTGGAATAATTGAGATAATTTAGCCTGCACGCCAACAAAACACGGCATATCCTCCGGATAGGTCCCCCGATTGCTATCGGGCTTTCGGGAGAGCCAAATATACTTTATTCGCTTCTGATCACCTAAAGTTAATAATACTTTTTTGAGCAAAAAAAACCACTTTAAGAATAAAGCGGTCGCTATTTCATTCAATTATCCAAACAAAATTTATCAGCTTCCTGTCCCGATCGCTATCGGGGGGTCGGTTTCGCTGAATTATTTTATAAATTTTTATACCTCATGTCGGCGTTTGTCAGAGAAAACAAACAGCCCTGGTAAAATCTTGTTGATTGCCTAAAAGTACATCATCAAAGCACCCGCCAATGAAAAATGAGGAGTATGCGGGGAATTTTGTGGCGAATTAAAAAGTAAGCATTGATTGTACAGAAGTATTTCCCTGCAATCCACCGGTATGAATACAAAGTACCCGGTCTTCTTTCGTAAAAAAATAACGATCCAGCATTTGCCTCACACCATACATCATCTTTGAGGTATAAACTATATCCAGCGGTATATGATTGATTCGGTAAAAATCGTTCATGAACCTGATCAGTTCATTATCCCATTTTCCGAAGCCGCCGAAATGCCAGGCGTCAAACAACTGCCAGTTAGCATCTGCGCCAGCCACTATATGTTCTTTGATATAGCCATTAAGATAAGTGCCTTGCTTCATCGGCACAAAACCTAACAGCTGTTGCTGCAAGCCGATTTTATTTCTTAAGCCAATGAACGTTGTTCCGGTGCCTACAGACACGGCTACTTGGGTATAGCCATGATCCACAAACCTATCTATCAATCCGGCCCCTGCCCTGCCCCACTCGTTTGCCCCTCCCTCAGGAATAATGAATATTTCATCAAAATGGGCTACTAATTTTTCGGCCCATTCGCCCCGATAGCTATCGGGGTTATTATTATAGTCTTCCTGCGAAACAAATATCAGCTCCATGCCCTGCTCTTTACAGGCAACGAGCGTGGGTGTAAGCACCGGGTATTTGCCCCGCACTATCCCTACCGAACGGAGGCCAAACATTTTGGCCGTAAATGCGGTGGCTATAAGATGATTGGAATACCCCCCGCCAAACGTAACTATATTCTTAAACCCGCTTTCTACGGCGTGCTTCATGTTCAGCCGCAGCTTATACCATTTATTGCCGCTTACTACAGGGTGCACCAGGTCCAGGCGCAGCATGTCTATCGCGGCTACTTTACCATCATACCATTCGTTATGCAATGGCTGCACCACAACATGGCTTTCATCAATTATACCCATATTCTTTCAGGTAGTTTTCATTATCGCGCCACTTGGGGCGCACCTTTACAAACAGCTCCAGGTGCACTTTCTTCTGCAGGAATTCCTCAATCACCTTGCGGGAGTTAATGCCCAGTTGCTTGATCATGCTTCCCCCTTTGCCCAGCAGTATCATTTTTTGCGTTTCGCGGCTCACTACTATGTCTGCCTTTATTACATTGAGCGTTGTTTTTTCTTCAAACGACTGCACAAGCACGGCGGCATGATAAGGTATCTCTTCCTCATAAAGCGCATATATCTGCTCCCTGATCATTTCACCCACAAAAAAACGCTCCGACCGGTCCGATATGCTATCATCGGGATAGAACGCAAACCCTTCCGGCAGCGCCTTCAATATCAGCGGCATGATTTCGTCGGTACGCGTTTCCTTACGTGCAGATATCGGCAGTACTTCCCATTTGGGGTAGCGCTCTTTATACATCCTCACAGTAGCCTCTATCGTGCTTTTATCCTTTACAGTATCTGTTTTATTCAGCAATAAAATAGCCGGCACTTTAAGGTTCAGTGGCTTACTAACGGTTTCAAAATCCTCTATCGGCTGGTTTATGTCATGCATCAATATAGCCACGTCTGCATCTTCCAGGGCGCTTTTCACCTGCTGCATCATCTTTTGGTGCAGCTTGTATTTCGGCTCTATAATGCCCGGCGTGTCCGAAAAAACGATCTGGTAGCCAGGTTCCGTAAGAATACCAAGAATGCGGTGTCGCGTAGTCTGCACTTTGGGCGACGTGATCACCAGGCGCTCTCCCAGCAGCAAATTCAGTAGCGTTGACTTCCCCGCATTCGGAGCGCCGAATATATTAACAAAACCGGCTTTAAAATTTTCTGGCATCAGGGTGTAAAAATAGGTGGAATACTTAACTTGCGCTCGATGACGGCAAAAACACCTCCCCCTTTTTATGGTGTAAACTAAATCGCAAATCATAATATGTCCCTATGGCTATCAGGATATGCCAAAGTCATTAATTAATCCTTACAATTTTCCGAAGCACCATTTTTTGAAACCCGCCACCACCGCGCCTCCCCGGCGAAAAAAAAATTTCACTACCCGTACCAATCTGCAAAACTTTTTGTACAGTAGTATATTTACATTAAACAAAATCTACAAACCCATGACTTTAATATTAAAAAAAATGATCCGGATTGCCCAGATAGCTATCGGGGGGAGAAAATTATCACCAGGATCCTGGAAAAAGTTTCGCTTTCCCAAAAGGTACGGGAAAGCGGGGCTGCATTGGCGAGTCAAAACCCCATTATCCAAATTTCATTTTCAAAAAGGCAGGTTTTGGCATGTTGATGATAAAGCGCAAATTGAAAATAACTGATAATCAGCACTATAAAAATATTTTTTATCATGTAAATGTTTATTTTAGGTGCAAAAGGGCAGGTTGAAATACCAAAAAAGGCATTGAAACAGCAAAATTAGGCATGCAAAATCGACGTTTTCCCTACAAGAAGGCAACCTGGGGCAACCTCACTTGTTGGCATAAAATTGGCAAATCAGCGGTCTGCGGCAACAGTTTCACTTTACCAAAATATACAGAAATGCAGGGGTGTATGCAATCAACATAACTATGTATAAAATTAAATCAATTTTTATAAAAAACTAATGTCATTTTTATTTCCCTTTTCAACGTTATGATTTGTCAGGAAATGTCATGTTTTCATAAAACAATTTTTACCATATTTTCGAAAATGCACCAATAACAACAAAAAAATCACTTTATAAAAAAATATAAATTATTTCAAACGGACGGAGTGACGCTATCTGGATGTACCCTGGAAAAACGAAAAATAACCACACCAACTTACCGGGGTGACTATGACCATTTTCATCCGCAGGAAATACTTTTGTATCTTTGCATATGGGTGGACAAAATTTTTGACATAATATTTTTGGATGAAGCGTTCAGCTTTATGAGCAGCCTCGAAAAAAATAAACGTGAAAAAATATTTTATAATATCCGCCGGGCGCAAGCAGAACGTGATCCTGAAATATTTAAAAAACTCACAGAGGAAATTTGGGAGTTCCGTACACTTTTCATGGGTTTGCAATACCGGCTTCTCGCATTTTGGGACAAATCGGATCAGCGGGAAACATTGGTTGTTTCAACTCATGGGTTTATAAAAAAGCAGAGTAAAGTGCCCGACAGGGAAATTCAGAAAGCAAAACAAATGCGTACAAAATATTTTGAGGATAAAGAAAAACAAAAAAAGACATCAAAATGAAGACATACACGTTAGATGAACTGCAGGACAAGTTCATTGGGCCTGTTGGTTCTCCTGCCAGGGACAAATTTGAGCGCGAACTGGAAATAGATTTAATAGGGAGCGCTATCCGGCAGGCACGTAAAGACCACCACCTGACGCAGGAGGATTTAGGGAAGCTGGCGGGCGTTCGGAAAGCACAAATTTCTAAGATTGAAAACGGTGCAGGGAGCTCAAAAGTTGACACGGTTATGAGGGTGTTTTCCGCCTTGAAAGCTAAAGTAAAGTTACAAATTGAATTGCCTAACGCGAGCATTAATGTGACCCGGTAAGTCCATTTTCTGTTCAAAGAGCAAATAGATTATCTTTGAGGCTTTTATTAACTACAGATATATAATATGATATTGCCCGTAGTCGCATATGGCAGCCCGGTATTGCGTAAAGTATGCGATAGTATTACGCCCGAATATCCCGGGCTGAGTAAGCTGATTGCAGATATGTGGGACACCCTTTACAACAGTAATGGCGTAGGGCTTGCCGCACCGCAGATCAACAAGCCCATACGCCTGTTTGTGGTGGACACCATGCAGGTGGTGGAAGATTTTAATGACGATGACAAAAAGAAATACCCCAATGAAGCGCCCATAAAACAAGTGTTTATTAACGCTCAGAAAATAGAAGATACCGGCGACCTATGGCCTTATAACGAGGGCTGCCTGAGCATACCCAAGGTGCGTGAAGATATACATCGCCCCAGCCATATCCATATAGCCTACCTCGATGAACATTTCAATGAACATGAGGCAACATTTTATGGCATTACCGCCCGTGTCATACAGCATGAATATGATCATATAGAAGGCAAGCTTTTTATAGATTACCTGACGCAGCTCAAGAAAAGGCTGATTAAGAAAAAGCTGGACGATATATCGGCCGGAAAAGTAAAGACGGATTACAAAATGCTGTTCCCGAGGTAAGGAAACCGGTTTTTGGGGCTTCCATATTTTACGCATACTTTTGAATCACCTGCCCTTATTATTATTACGCAGTTTTTTGTTAATAAACACTTACCGTCCCGTTTGAACCTGGTTGCCACACATACCGAAGAAGAACTGGTGCTGCTGCTGAAACAACAGAGCAGGGAGGCATTTAATTACCTGTATAAGCAGTACGCAGGGGTGCTGTATGGCGTAATAAATAAAGTGGTGTATGATGAACAAACTGCACAGGACGTATTGCAGGATGTATTTGTGAAAATATGGAATAACATAGGCCAGTATGACCCGGCTAAAGGCCGTTTATATACCTGGATGATCAATATAGCCCGGAATGCAGCCATTGATAAGCTCCGCTCCAAGGGAGAAATTATGAAAGGTAAAATCCAAACGGGTGACGATATCGTAGATAATATATCCGGCAAAATGAAGACGGAACAGGTAACTGATACCATCGGGCTTCGGAAAATGGTAGCAGATTTGAAGCCGGAATACGAGTCGATAATCAGCCTTGCTTATTTTAAAGGATACACTTTAGATGAAATTTCAAAAACATTAAGCATACCGCTTGGTACGGTAAAAACCCGTATGCGTCATGCTATTCAACAACTTAGAGCTATTTTTAACAATTAAAAGAAAACAATAACTATCAGTGGACACCAGGGAATACATAGCATCGGGCATTTTAGAAGCTTACGTACTTGGTGCGCTGTCTCCCGAAGAGGCAGCCGGGGTAGAAGCAAATATTGCCGGTTTCCCTGAGCTTGCCGATGAGCTGCTGGCGATAGAAAACGCCATGCAGCAATATGCCGCTACCACAGCCATAGACCCTCCGGCAGCACTACAGGATAAAATATGGGCGGCAATACAAAACCAGCCTGTGAATGCGGCTGGTGATGAAACAGCGACTGCCAAAACAGCTAAGATAATACCATTACAGCCTGAATATCGTAAACCAGCCCAATGGAAATACGCTGCAGTATGGATAGCCTTAACAGGTAGCCTCGCGGTGAATTTATTTCTGTGGAACCAGGGGAAACAGGATAAAAATGACCAGCTTGCCATGAATGCAAAAATGGAAAAGTTGCAAACCGAACAATTGCAACTGGCCCAATTGCTAGGCGACTACCAGAAAGAAAAATCAATGATGGCCGATACAGGTATGCAAACCATAGTGATGCATACTGTGGTTAAGAATCACCCTATGGCGGCAACCTTATACTGGAGCAAGGGCAAGGGCGAAGCTTACGTCGCTATAGACGGGTTGCCCGAGCCGCCAAAAGGAATGCAATACCAGCTTTGGGCCATACAAAGCGGCAAGCCGGTGGACATGGGCACTCTGCCCAACAGCATGGCGAATACGCCGGCAATACAAAAAGTACCCAAACAAATAATGACAGGCGAGGCGTTTGCCATAAGCCTTGAGAAAGAAGGAGGCAGCCCCACCCCTACCATGCAAAACATCTATGTGATGGGTAAGGCGTAGCTGATACAAGCAAAACAATAAGCAAAGCAGTTTGCGTAAGATGCCAAGAGATTATTTATGGCATAGCTACATTGAAGACGCCATTAGCTACCGCAAATGTATCTGCAACGAAATTAAACGTACCCTTGAGGGCATATGCAGTGTCAGAAATCACTACTATCTGGCCTGAAAGCGCCAGGTGCCTGACTGTACCAATATAGTAAATAACCTCGTTTATTGGGGGGTTAATGATATATGTTCCTGGCCCTGTGTATTCCGTCAGGCTAAAATTCATCGTATTGTTGTTATTATTACCGGGGTATGAAATGATATTAATACCTTCCATAAGGCTGTCATTACCGGAATATTTAACAATATAACCAACGGCAGTATCTGTCTGCCATTTAAATCCATTTATGGAGGCACTCATAGATACAGTCGAGTCGAGGTTATTATTTGGTTGCACACTTTTAGCATCCGCAGGCCCCGGGGCTTTTTTGCAGGAAGCTATCGCAAAACATAAGAATACCACAATAATAAGCTGTCTCATACACACTTCTTAATGCTAAGATAACGCTAAAACACAGTATTTCGTATAGCAAATATTATGGAGGAAATAAATATTAAGGCTTAGCTACGCTAAAAGAGCCGTTGGTAACCGATACACCGCTCACAGTAGAAAATGAAAAATAGCCTATAATACTTGTTGAAGTTATCTGCGTGATGGCTACTACACCGCTGGCAGCTGGATCTGTAATGCCGCCGTGTACATAAGTTGCCGCGGCGTGCCCCTGAACTATGGAAAATACACTTCCCGCTGCTTTGTAATCGGTAACGACCAGTATTATTTTATCTGCAAAAGCAAGTACCTCAGAGCTATTGCCGGTAATCACTAAAGCAGTGGAGGTATCATTCACTTGCGTATCTACAGTTGAGGGTGCGACAGTTGCAGCCGTAAAGTTACCACCGGCATCGATATTGGCCGTCAGAAAGGGTTTGTATGGACCCGTACCGGTATTCTTGCCGCACCCTGCGAATACCGCGCAGCAAGCGATTAATATAATAATAGGCAAAAGGATTTTTCTCATATAATTTCTTTGCGCTAAGATACTCCAAAATAATTTTAAAAATCAACACTTTTAGCAGAAAACTATGACAATGGAAAATGTGCAGGTCAGGAAACCTCGTCCTTTCGCCGCCTTTGTTGCTTACACTATTCAAACTTTGGACAGCTATAAGCCATGGGAAATCGGGTCTAATCTACAGGCCTTTTATGTTTCCAGCGCTTGTGCGACCATAGCCATGTTTCGGGCTGCGCGAGAATGTCGCGCTCCAGTCGTTTGGTATGCATTTCGGTTAATACACCATTTGGAAGGCTTGCCGGGTCTTCGGTGAGCAGCTCCGCATACATATCATAATAGCCTCTTTTTACTCTTTTTACACAGGCATATACTACAGCAATGCCTATTTTTTTGGCAATAATTTCCGTGCCTTTAAATACGGGGGTATCCTGGCTGAGGAAAGTCATCCAGTATGCATTATTTGGCTGGGGGGTTTGGTCGGCCAAAAAAACGGTTGTTGTCAGCTCATTTTTGTGCAATAGCATTTCCTTATAGGCGTTGTTCATGGGTATCAGTTTCGTGCCATTTTTTGTACGGGTGCGATACATGAGCCGGTCAAAATATTTATTGGCTACCGGATGGTAAATTACATTAAGCTGGTGTTTTAGCAGCAGGCTGTAGGGGTGCCCCGCCCACTCCCAGTTACCAATATGTCCCATCACGAGGATGATGCTTTTATTTTCGCTGGCCAGCTTTTCCAGCAGCGCTTTTGACGCCGGTTCGAACCTGCAATGCTTTAGGATGGCTTTTTTGCCAATGGTTATCATCTTAACCACTTCAAGAATAAGATCGCATAAGTAATGGAAAAAGTCTTTACATAGCCGGGTAATTTCTGCATCTGATTTATCCGGGAAGGCATTTCTGAGGTTCTGCAAAACCACCTTTTTACGATACCCGACAACATAATACAAAACGAAATAGAAAAAATCAGATAGAAGGAACAGTATAGGAAACGGCAGAATAGAAATCAGGTAAATAAAGGGGAGGACTATGTAGTATACTGATGCTGCCAAAGCGTATAAATTGTTTGCACAAATCTAATCGAATCAAACTTACAATCCGAATGCTACCTGGATGCCGCCCCATACATGAAAATTCTCCGTTCTGAATTCCCGGCTCAACACAGACTGGAAATATTCAAGGTATAGCCTACGGTAAACCACCACAAATCCGAAACGGTTCTCATAGGTAATGCGATTAATATCGTTGGCACTAATCGTGTATGGGCTTGTTCTATCAAAGATTCCGCCCTGCAGTGTGGCATCGTAGCCTACTAAGTTTATACCGGGGCGCTCATAAGCGTATATACGGAAATTGCTCCCGCTCGCAGTTGTGGTGCCGAACGGGGAGTCAAAATAGCCGAACATTAAAGTAGTTCCGATGCCTGCTTTATCACTAAGCGTACCCGCCCGCGCTATGCCGTCTGCATCCCAGCAAAATACTTTACCCACAGCCACCAATTGTTTTTCATAATCCACCTGGTAATTGAGAATAACGTCATTGTGAATTTGGTTCGGCCAGCCCCGTGGAGTATAGTCTCCAAGCAATTTATGAATGCTCGTTTGCATCTCTGCGCCCCCGGCAGCCTGGCCAATCACACCCGTGCTCAAAGCCGTGGAAAACCTTTGTTTCTTTACTGAATCAATAGCAATGAGAAAGTTTTTCGCAAAGAGGCAAGCCGCAAATGGCCTGTCGCCATAAAGAATAGCGGGATTGGTAACGCTGGTGGGCGTGTATCCATCGTGTTCTACACCTAATCCATACCTTATATAACTGTAGCGGGGACGGATTAACAGGTAGCTCAACGGGAATTTCTTTACCCAGGGCGCTACAAGCTCCAGGTGTATACCTTGTGTATAGTATTCATCGGTTCCCGAAAAAAAATCATTTTCATAATTGATGCGGAAATAGCTGTCGCTATTGATATTTTTATAAGCCAGTGTATTATCTATTGCCTGGGCGCCCGCAGCCAACGGGATAAGACAAGTAAGTAAGGACATAATGGTGTTGCGCATCTGCATAATGTTTACATATACGAAAGCCATGCCGGGATAGTTTTTATGCGAGGTAATGCAGTTTATGATTTAGTAAGGATAACAAAAATAGCTTCCTTATTTTCAAACTAATTAGGAAATCACTTAGCCTTTATGCATATTTGTATATCATTCCCCATTTATGGCCTCTTATCTTATAGCTGACAGCGGTTCGACAAAGACAGACTGGTGCCTTCTGAAAAAAGGCAGGAAGCCTGTGCGCTTCAGCACGGCCGGCATTAATCCATACCTGCAGGGCAAGGAAGCAATTGCGGCCATGCTGCAAAACGAACTGCCGTGGGATAATGATAAGTACAAGGCCACACATCTTTCCTACTTTGGCGCCGGAGCCTCGAACCCGGAGAAACAGAAATTTCTGTGCGATATTCTGATCGCTCATTTCGGCATCAAAAAAACCGAAGTTCAGGGCGATATGTTGGCAGCGGCAAGAGCATTGTGCGGTGATAAAAAAGGTGTAGTATGCATACTCGGCACCGGCAGCGCCAGTTGCTACTACAACGGAAAGAAGATAACAGACCAGCGGCCATCGCTCGGCTATATTGCCGGCGACGAGGGTGGAGGCAACTACATGGGCAAGCGCATACTCCAATATTATGCCTACGGCACTTTTGACGCAGAATTAAAAATGGGTTTCGAGATGCGTTTTGGAAGCGACATCAGGCAAATCATCAATACACTCTATCACCAGCCAAACCCTAACAGGTACCTGGCCTCATTCGTTACCCTGCTCAAAGAAAACCGCGGGCACTACATGGTCGAGAATATTATTGAGGACTGCCTGAACGATTTTTTTCATACCAGCATCCTCAAGCACCGCAATACATGGAATCTTCCCTTGTATTTTTCAGGTTCGGTAGCCTATGAATTCCGCGATATACTTGAAAGCCTTTGCGGGCAATACGAACTGGAGATAGGCAACGTAATAAAAAGCCCGATGGACGGACTGATCAAGTATTATAAAGGGCTGATGATGTAGTTTTACCGCAGAGGCGCTAAGGCGCTAAGCATTTACCTAGTATTGTGTTGTAAAAGAAACAAGACTGCAAAGCCCACTACTTCGCACATGTGCTTATTACAAAAAAGTTTTACGCTTTTATGATTTTGTTAGCAACCTCCATTGTTTTACTATCGTATGTCCTTTCAAACTAGTTTTTATGAAGGCAAGTAAGGTAATATTGCTATGCTCACTTTTTTTGGTTTCGTGCTCTTCCTATGGTAAGAAGCAGCCGGATGCAAAAACAAATAATATCGGGTTTGCATTGGTAGAATTATTTACCTCCGAAGGTTGTTCGAGTTGCCCGGCGGCTGAAAAAGCCCTTGACGAGATCCATGGTCAATATAAGCAAAATGTTTATGTGCTGGAATTTCATGTGGACTACTGGAATTATCTTGGGTGGAAAGATGAGTTCAGCAGCAATGAGTATACACTTCGGCAACAGCAATATGCAAAACATTTTCAACTTAATTCCACTTACACCCCGCAGGCCATTGTAAATGGAGAACATGAACTGGTGGGTTCCGACAAGGATAAACTGCACTCACTCATAAATGATGATTTGCGACAGAAACCAGCCTGCATCATAAAGCTTTCAGCTAAAGCAGATAACGACGCAGTCTCTGTCAATTACACTATAATTAACCCGGACAACGAAATGCTTAATATAGCCCTGGTACAAAAGAATGCCGAAACTGATGTGAGACGCGGTGAGAACTCCGGCAGAAAATTAAAGCACATAAATATTGTCCGTTCACTACAGACAGTTGATAATGTACATACTCAGGGTTCGGTAAAGATGATGATGCCACAAGGCTTGTCAACTTCTGATTTTGTTGTTATCGCTTTTGCTCAGCAAAAGGGAACGTGGAAGGTGGATGGAGCAGTGGAAGCAGGTATTATAGTACAATAGTGCCGCAATGGCCAAGTTTTTATTAGGTTATTAAGTTATTCAAGAAAAGAGTAGATTTAAATATGCTTATGAAAAATCTGTTATTCTTGTCCTTGTCAATCTTTCTGTTTCTTACTCTCGGTTTAAGAAACAACCCGTTGGCTCACCTTATACCTTGAAAATGGGAGGAGTTAGATATTGGACGGGCAGAGGTATATTTAGAGAACCAAATTTTTATCCTAACTCAAGCTCATACGACACAACTATCACGACAAATATTATGGATACCTTTGCCATTCACATAATCAATAGCGCGTCCATCGCTCTTTTAAGCGACACAATAAATTTTACATCGTCTGACAATAGCAAGGAAACAATAGCACTCGAATTGACGTCTAATCATGGGCTAAGTAGTGTTAGCGTTGTTTATTATTATGCAATAGATAGTATCGTTTATAATAAGTCTGAGCATATTAGTGCAAATGCCAGTACCTCAACGTTTTTATCTTCTCCCTAAAAGTTTCAAAAACGGTAATTAAGGTTTAATTACTGCTCCTCGGCGACTCAGCCCTTTTTAATTTTCCGGATTCTATTTCTTTTTTTGTTTTGTCGCCATATTCGGCATAGAGTGCTTCATATGCATCCCGCCCTTTTTTAAGGTCATCATTTAACACAGTGACCCGGCCAAGCTGCAGGTTGGAAGGCCTGCATTCCTGGTAACAAATGGCGGCATACACTTCAGTAATATACTCTCTCAGTTTCTTTTCATCAGCAAATATAGATTTGTGTTTTGTCGCTAATAGTGTGCTTCTCAGTTCTTCCAGTTTAGCGTTGTAAGCTTCCAGTTCTTTCTTAACCTGCGGCTTTTTCACAGAGTCCATATTGTCCTTTATCATTTTCTGCTCGGCATTAATTTTGTCCACCAGTATGTAGAGCTCCTCGTGCATGTGGTAGAGCCGCATAGCAGCTTCATACTGTTCTTTGCGGTCATCTTCCGAAAATAGTTTATTGCTGTTATCATGTACGACGTCTATCTTGCTGGTATATTCTTTATCCCCTATCTTCAGTTTCGCGGTATAGGCTCCCGGCAATACCATGGGCGCTATGAATCCGCCATAATCCATCTTTTTGCTGCCAGTGGCTGTTTTAGGAGGCGTCCAGCGCAGGTTCCAGAACACCTTGTTCACACCCTTGCGCTTGGTACCGGGCACAGACTGCACCAGCTTGCCTGAGGCATCATAAATTTCAATTTTTACATCTTGCGTAGCGCGGTCTTTAAGATAGTACTCGATGGGTTGTATATCATCAGGATTGCCGCCATACCAGCCGCCGCTCACAGGTGAGCCGCCACCGCCATACCTGCCTGAAGTAAGAACGACTGGTTTATTGGGAAACAGCACTACTTCCTTATCCGCAACGTCTTTATTCACCGTTCGCATAGGCGTAATGTCATTGACAACCATTATACCCCTGCCGTGTGTGGCAATCAGGAGGTCATTGGTCTGCGGCTGTATCTGTATATCGCGCACCATACAATAGTCAGGTATATGGTTCTTCATCCTGAACCACGTAGCGCCGCCATCAACGGTAGAAAACAAGCCTCTTTCCGTGCCCAGGAACAGCAGGTCTTTGTTTACCAGGTCTTCTTTTATCTTATTTGCATACCCGGTAAACTCCGGGCTATTGATTCGTGTCCACGTTTTCCCCCCATCCGTTGACTTAGCAAGGTAGGTACCCATGTCGCCGTACATGTGATTATCGAAAGTGGCATAAACAACATTCTTATCAAACCGCGATGGCTCTATACTGGTGACCCATGTTTGGGCAGGTATGCCTGC
>Ga0206890_1288_pt1 | contig 13297 bp, 9 predicted proteins | sample Alteio_BWOrgHeat_58_FD_152960 | JGI IMG/M metagenome (GOLD analysis project Ga0206890, IMG submission 152960) | Enriched cells from forest soil in Barre Woods Harvard Forest LTER site, Petersham, Massachusetts, United States - Alteio_BWOrgHeat_Nextera6 ... | reverse complement strand
TTACGGGCCATTTAAAAATGAGGAAGTGTTGGGTGAAGCCCTTGCGCCCTTCCGCGACCAGGTGGTGATTGCCACTAAGTTCGGTTTTGAAGCCGGTGAAATAGCGAAAGGGTTGAACAGTCAGCCGCAAAATATCAGGAATGTTGCAGAGGCGGCGCTTAAAAGACTCAGAACTGACCGCATCGACCTGTTCTATCAGCATCGCGTGGACCCAAATGTTCCCATAGAAGATGTGGCCGGAACAGTGAAAGACCTGATTCAGGAAGGAAAGGTTAAACACTTCGGCCTTTCTGAAGCAGGCGCAGCAACGATCAGGAGAGCCCATGCTGTACAACCGGTTGCCGCGCTTCAGAGCGAGTATTCGCTGTGGTGGCGTGAGCCGGAGCAGGAGATAATCCCAACCCTTGAAGAATTAGGTATCGGCTTTGTTCCTTTCAGTCCGCTTGGCAAAGGCTTTTTAACGGGCGCTATCAACGAAAATACGGAATTTGATAAAACCGATTTTCGCAGTATCGTTCCACGCCTTTCATCGGAAAACCGCAAAGCAAACCAGGCCGTGGTTGATCTGTTAAGCAACATTGCAATTCAAAAAAATGCAACACCTGCGCAAATAGCAATTGCATGGCTGTTGGCACAAAAACCATGGATCGTGCCCATTCCGGGGACTACCAAGTTACATCGCCTGGAAGAGAATATTGGCGCCGTTGATGTGGTGCTTACTTCAGACGACCTGCAAAGTATAAAAGATGCAGCCGCTCGAATACAGATAGAAGGAGGCCGCTATCCTGAGCAAATGCAGAAACTTGTGGAGAAGTAAAGACTGATTGAAAAGGTAATTTTAATACAAAGGTTATGTGAAAGCCTCAAGTCAAAAGATTTGAGGCTTTTTGTCTTAGTCTTCAGCTACCTATATTCTAAAGTGTAACTTCAGTAAATGAATAGCCTTTGCCTTGTCCTAAATCTTTTACCATGAGGTGCGTCTTTTTATTGATCCACACATAGTTGGTTGATTCGGAATGGCTTATCTTTAAAACCATAGTGTTAACAACAGCACCACTGGGTTCACGGTAATTTTCATCGAAAAGGTATTCTATTTCGAAGGGAATTAGAACCTGCGTGTGGGTGTCAGTCCCATAACAATCCAATTGATATTTGATCCCTTTTTTGAAAGGAATATAGCCCAGTATATCCCACAGACTATTATCATCAAAATATCCTTCGCTCATTGTTGTTGTTTTGTTGGAACTTACGCCTTTAACTATATTATGCGCTTCAACAGAGGTGGGAAGATATTTGATGAACTCATATTTGGTGGATGGAAATGTTGCCAGGATATAGCGCGCAGAACCGGAGTAATTATCGATCGAAGAGTCTACCAATATTTTTCCGGGTGCATACTGAATTGAATTAATAAAATCTATTTCGTTACGAGGAGTGTCGATCTTTGTGACATGATCTACAACCAATTCTCGTGTAACATTTCCGGCCGTATCAAACGAAGTTACCTTACGCAAGGAATGCTCTGGCTTTACCAGGTCGTACCGGATCGATTTATCATGGGCATTCAGGTGGACCTGAGCACTTGCAGTTAAGCCTTTAAGGGCAATAGCAAATGCTAATATGATCTTTAACAGGAGATGAATTCTATACATTTTGCGGCGTTTTAATTTATAATGTTAATTGATTGTACCGCTAAACTATATTTCGATAATACGGGAAGCAAAACATTTCAACACATCGGGTTATATTTTTAATGAGTTGTTGGTTTTTTATGAGATTGCAGGTTTGTGATCAAGTCAAAAAGCTTTGAGTCGAAAGATTTGAGGCTTTTTGTTTGATCTGCAGATTGCAAACCTGTTTGTTATTTTAGTCAGGGATGAAACATCCGGACCATCGGTAGAAAAAATTAATCCTTTGCCCTTTATATATCGCTATGGGCTCCATTTCACCGTACACTTAATCTGTATCGTAGCCGGTTACTAAGATTATCGTCTTAATGGTTTAAAATATTGTCTCATACGTTGAATTTATTTGACCGCACGTTTGGTAAAACCAATATTTATTGAATAAATATTCCATGTCCCGGCTTACACCGCTATTGGACATGATTATTATTTAGAGGATTAACGGTCATAGTCTCTTTATTTAGTAGATGAAAATTAAGGAGCGTTTATTGCCCGCAGGGTGATATAGGTTCTTAGTATTCAACTATACTTGAAAAACTTATAATCTAACAATTAACGAATAATCTATGAAAATACTCCTATTGTTTTTACTGGCAAGCTTGCTATCCTCAAACTGTTTTGCACAGATAGATACTATTGATTTAAAAGATAAACACCTGATAACTTCGCAGTTGAAGCCGGGAATCAGGCAATACATGGTTTTTTCCCAGGATCCTAAGATAAACACTAACCTTAATGCTTTTTCCATATGGGTAAGGGATGTTGAGTTAAAAGACGAAGGTGGGGAAAAAGTGTTTGCTATCTCTCAGCATTGGTACGGTGAGTCGACGGACACCGCAGGATATGGGTTCCGGTATATTTATTCACTTAACAAGGGCGCCGATTTTGCACCAATATTCTTTTCTGAAAAATATAACGATAGAAAAACCGTTGCCTTTAATTGGGATGCTGATAAAATAACAGTAGTAGATACCTTAACACGCAAACCCCGTAAAGGCTTTTCACTTGACTTTAAAATACCTAACTTTAATTGGAACCTGGATATTGAAACCTTCGAAATGCTGCCGCTGGCAGCTGGTAAAACCTTTGCTATTAACTTTTACGATGCAGGACATGGGAACCCTCAATATGCCATCTATAAAGTGACCGGGAGCGAAGTACTAACTACCTTTAACAATGAGAAAGTGGATTGCTGGAAATTATTTACCGAAACAATACATAATGGAAATCATTATACGGAAACTTATTGGATCAGCAAGAAAGGCCATGAGTTCTTAAAAGAAGAAGACTCCAACCCTGATGGTTACCGTTATAAGATAAAAATGCCTGGATTAATGCCAGGTTTATTACCTCGCTTTGAAAATAAAGGATAAATACTTTCGTCCCCGCAGGGTCTCCTTCGGAAGACCCTGCGCTTTGTAGCCACTTGGCATCGCAGGGTCCTCTATGAGAGACCCTGCGAGAACAGGAAATATAGCTTTATAGGGTGAGGCAAAAGTTTTGGGTTGAAAGATTATCACCATAATAACTTATGTTTGAATTGCATATCATAAGCTGAATTTCAAACCCTCAATGACCCACCCCACCACCGCAACAAACCCTGTAAGGCGCGTACTTATAGCCAGCCTGATAGGGACTACGATAGAGTTTTTTGACTTCTATATCTTTGCTACTGCGTCGGTATTGGTGTTCCCAAAGTTATTTTTCCCAAATAGTGATGCCACCACAGCCACACTTCAATCGTTGGCTACATTTTCATTGGCATTTTTTGCACGCCCGCTGGGTGCGGCTTTATTCGGTCACTTTGGCGACCGGAAGGGCCGTAAGGTTACGCTGGTTGCCGCTTTGATGACCATGGGGCCATCCACCGTAGCGATAGGTTTGCTGCCCGGCTATGCATCTATCGGTATCCTTGCGCCAATATTACTGGCCTTGTTTCGCTTTGGGCAGGGTTTGGGGCTTGGCGGGGAATGGGGTGGCGCGGTGTTGCTGGCTACAGAAAATGCTCCTCCAGGTAAAAGAGGGTGGTTCGGCATGTTCCCGCAAATGGGTGCGGCTACCGGGTTCCTGCTTTCGAGCGGGACATTTTTCCTGCTGAGCAGAACGCTGACCGATCAGCAGTTCCTGAGCTTCGGCTGGCGGATACCTTTTATTGCCAGCGCCCTGCTGGTTTTGGTTGGCTTATATGTGCGCCTTAAACTGGCCGAAACACCCGACTTTATAAAGGTGCTCGAAAAAAATGAGCGCTCTAAAGTACCATTCATTGATGTGTTTACGAAACATACCCGCTCTATTGTATTGGGCACTTTGGCTACTGTTACTACTTTCCTGTTGTTCTACCTCATGACGGTGTTTACCTTAAGCTGGGGCACAACCGCTTTGCATTATTCGCGCACCGGTTTCCTCATCGCCCAGATGGGTGGTATCTGCTTCTTTGGTTTGGGTATCCCTATCTCCGCAGTTCTGGCCGACAGGTACGGCCGTAATAAGATACTGGTTGTGATAACGGTGCTTATTTTTTTATTCGGGTTGTTTTTTTCGTCTTTATTCGGGCCGGGCAACTGGCTGTTGACCATATGCTTCCTGGTACTCGGAATGTTTTTGATGGGGCTTTCACATGGCACTATAGGCACAGCGCTTGCCGAGATATTTCCCGCATCGGTACGATATACGGGTGCGTCATTGGCCTTTACATTGGCCGGCGTGTTGGGAGCATCACCCGCACCTGCTGTGGCCACAAGACTGGCGACGAATTATGGTCTTAGCTATGTGGGTTACTATATCTCATTTGCAGCAGTGATCACTTTGCTGGCATTGCTTGCAACGCGGAAGATGATGAAAGAGAGAGTTTGAATAGTAAAGGCGTCCCACCAAACGTATGCTTACGCCAATACCAGCCCTTCTCTTAATGCGTTCTCGTAAGTTTCTTCATCAAACTTATAATACGTGGGTGAGCGATGGGCGCCAATGTTTCTTTTTTCGTCAAGTTTGACTATAAGTCCAAGGGAAATTAATTTATTAGGGAAATTGGAGGCATTGAGCTGTTTGCCCGACATCACCTCATAAAAATGCTTGATTTCCTTCAAGGTGAATTTTTGTTGTAATAGGTTTTTACCGATAGGGAAATGATACAATTGCATTCTCATGGTTAATAGCGCTTCAGGTACCATTTCGTCATGGTCGAATCCCAATTTGGGCAAGTTGTTTATCGAAAACCACTGGCATCCGGTAGATAAAAAATCGGCCGTTGGCTTTGCGTTAATAATGTCGGTTATGGCATAGTATCCCACTGAAGCCGTTTCGCCACTAAACCAGTTAGGCTCATCAACTCTCACCTGGGCTATTTCAAAAAGCTTTTGCGCATCAACCGCCCCGCGGGGATCATTTCTCCCCGGATCGCCGAACGTTTTGAATTGCCGTAAAAACAAATTGCCGATACCAGTACGTTCGGCCGTTACCCTGGTGGCAGCCTGATCAAGACTTTCATCATTACGCACATATCCGCCGGGCAGGCACCACATGGTAACAATTTTGTTCTTTACCAGCAATAATTGCAATTCGCCATTATGATAACCGAAAATGGCGCAATCCACTGTTAGGTTGGGGCGGTAATCCAGGTAGCCCTTGCTAAAAAAGTCCTTTAATTGCTGCAGATCATTCATCTTTTACTATGACCAAAAAATTATTTATTAAATTTTAATAAATGTAAGAAAAAAGACTTTATCTTTATTTATTAAAATTTAATAAATGAGTTTATGGGAAGACCCTCTGATCTTTTTCCTATTGAAAATCAAGCATTTTAACCAAATTATATTCACATGAGAATCAACAAACTACTTTCGTATGCAGCAGGCGCCGGGGCGCTGTTAGCCGTACTCGCCTTTACCAGGAGCCGGGTCGAAAACAATTTAGCTCCCGAAGTGACCGCAAAATCAAGCCTGATCCGTACAAACAATGATGCCACCTATCGCGACCTGAATAAAAACGGGAAAATGGATGTTTATGAAGATGTGCGCCAGCCCATTGAAAAGCGGGTGCAGGATCTTTTAAAACAAATGACCCTGGAAGAAAAAGCCGGGATGATGTTTTATTCGCCGGTCAGGGTAAATAAGGACGGGACCATTGAGGAGCAGCCCGCCAAGGATTTCCTGTCGAGTATGTCACCTGTTGGGATTACCGAGATCGACAAACACCATATCACACATTTTAACTTGTTTGCTGTACCTGCCCCCGACACTTTAGCGATGTGGTATAACCGGATGCAGCAATATGCTGAGAAAACACGGTTGGGTATTCCGCTTACTATCGCATCCGATCCACGTAACCAGAGCGGTGCTGGTATTTTCGCAATGTCGGCCAAAACTTTTTCCATGTGGCCCGATCCGCTTGGCTTAGCCGCCATTGGCGATGACAAGCTTACAGAGCAATTTGCTGATATTTCAAGGCAGGAGTATCTGGCTGTTGGCATCAGGCAGGGTTTGCACCCGCAGGTCGACCTAGCGACCGAACCACGCTGGCCACGCATCGCCGGAACATTTGGGGAAGACGCCGCACTATCATCCCATATGACTATCGCTTATATCAAAGGCTACCAGGGCGAAAAACTGGGTGCCAATAGCGTTGCTATGATGACCAAACATTTCCCGGGTGGCGGCCCTCAAAAGGACGGTCTTGATCCGCACTTTGCATTTCAAAAAGGAGAGGTTTATCCCGGCAATAATTTTAAATATCATTTGATCCCATTCGAGGCCGCTTTCAAAGCAGGCACAGCGGCCATTATGCCTTATTACGGTGTGCCAATGGGACAACAGAATGTTCCGGAAGTGGGCTTTTCTTATAACAAGGCTATTATCACCGAACTATTGCGTAAGAAATATCACTATGATGGTGTGGTTTGCACCGACTGGGGGCTGGTGACAGATACCAAACTGGGCTCTTTCAATTTTGTTGCAAGGGCCTGGGGCGTTGAAAAGTTGAATACCGAAGAACGTGTGCAAAGAATCATCGATGCCGGAGTGGATCAGCTTGGGGGTGAAAATCTGCCTGATGTGATTGTGAAGCTGGTGAAGGAAGGTAAAATAAGCGAGAAACGCATTGATGTTTCCGTAGCAAGGTTGCTGCGTTTGAAGTTTGAATTGGGTCTGTTCGACAATCCGTTTGTTGATGAAAAAAAGACGGCAGGTATTGTGGGTAGCCCTGAATTTATGAAGGCGGGTCAGGATGCGCAGCGCAGGTCGCTCACTTTGCTAAAAAACGACAACCATACTTTGCCTTTGGCTATTAACAAGCTGAAGATCTATGTAAAAAACATCAACCCACAGATCGCGGCGCAGTACGGTACCGTAGTGAATGATCCAAAACAGGCAGATATTGCCATCATAAGGCTGCAAACGCCAAACTATCCTATTGCCGAAACGAAAGGCAACTTCATTGCCCAGCTATTCCATTTTGGTGATCTGGATTTCAAAGGGCAAGCTTTGCAGGATGTACTCGACCTGGAAAAAACGGTACCGACGGTAGTTGATATTTATTTGGACCGCCCGGCTGTAATACCCGAGATAAGCAAAAACGCCAAAGCGCTAATCGCCAATTTCGGATCAAGTGACACTGCACTGCTGGATGTTATTTTCGGCAAATATAAACCAGGAGGCCACCTGCCTATCGAAATGCCATCTTCAATGGAAGCTGTGCGCAACCAGAAGGAGGATATGCCTTATGATTCTAAAGATCCGCTGTACAAATTCGGATATGGGTTAAGCTATTAAACTTAAAGAGTGCATCACAATTAATCATTTATAAAATATTAAATCGAAAAAACATGAGAAAGCTAAGCTTAATTTTTACAGCAGTCCTGGGGTTATTTTTTGCCATTAATGCAAAAGCACAAACTACACCCGATTATTTCCCCGGCAAATGGAACGTTGTTGTTATGGGCACACCCAATGGTGACGCTAAAATGACCTTTGTTCTGGAACGAAAAGATGGTAAACTAACTGGTGCCGTCCAGGATTCGACCGGTAAGGAATTGACAAAAATTACCCAGATAGACGAGAAAGATAAGTCCATTACAGCAGCTTTTACTATCCAGAGCTATGATGTTACACTCACTCTTGATCCGGTAGATGATGACCATGTAAAGGGCAGCCTGATGAATATGTTTGATGCCAAGGGTGTCCGTGTTAAAGAGAATAAATAATCAGCAGCTTATTTCAATCGGGGATAATTATAAAGGATTAATTTTTACGCTTATTGCATAAACGTCTTTTTTATCATTCAAATGAATCAAAGCCTTAAGTTGAAGAACTTGAGGCTTTTTTGATTTGCGCTGTCAATTGTAAAACGTCCTTTATTGAGAAAATCTCAAAAATATCATTTACATACTTACACTTAAACGTGGCGTTCATATACTTAAACAGGTGGTTTATGTTTAAAATAGTTTTAATTTAACAAAATCCCGAACTTTAATGCGTGAACAAGAGTATTTTAAGACACTTTCTTTTTTGGCTTTTTTATTTTATCGAGAACTCGCTTTTTCAATACACCTGGATAGAGTCTTTTCTTCCAAGTATTAAACATGCAGACCTGATTGTGCAAGCTATGGTGATGAACCTGGCGCTCATGCCATCAAAGCTGCTGTTCACCTACTGCGTATTTTGCTTCTCTTTGCCACGCGCCTTCAAAAAGTCAACTAACAATTTTAGTAATCTGGTTATTACACTCATATTTTTGTTGGTTGCAATCCTGCTTCACCGGTTTTGTACAATTTACGTGGCTATTCGGTCTCCAGGCTTTTTTGTAAAAGTCACCTATAGGGATATGTTTAATGCTGCGCAATTATTTACGGCCCTGCTTGATGTTGGCTTCGTATGCGGCATTGCTATCGCACTTAAATTATTCCGCATGCAGCTTAAAACCCTCAATAAGGAAAAGGATCTGATAAAGGAAAAGCTGGAAACAGAGCTTAAATTTCTTAAAGGTCAGTTAAATCCGCACTTCTTGTTTAATACGCTGAATAACATATATGCATTGACAAGGAAAAGGTCAGAACTTGCTCCTATAATAATTCTAAAACTTTCAAAGCTATTACGTTTTATGCTTTATGAAAGTGAAAAGAGCCATGTGCCCATCTCGGAGGAGATCAGGGTGCTTGAAGATTATATTGAGGTTGAAAAGGTAAGATTTTCCAAAGAGTTATGTGTTACCTTCATACAAAATATAGATAATAATAACCAGCCGATAGCACCGCTTATCCTATTGCCCTTTATAGAAAACGCCTTTAAACATGGGCCGGGAGAAATGTTATCAAAATCATTTATTGACATTGATATCCAATTAACCGACGGAAACCTCACTTTTATTGTGGTTAACTCCATAGATCAAAATAATTGTGAATTAACGACAAAAAAAATAGGCCTTGGAAATGTGAGAAGACAATTGGAATTGATGTATGAGGAGTTTAAGTTACAAACGGAAAACCTTAGTGAAACCTTCAAAATAGAATTGAAAATTAATCTGAATAAAAATGCAGCAATATAATTGTATTATAATAGAAGATGAGCCGCTCGCTGCCGAGGTACTGCAGGATTATATAGCAGATGTTCCCTTCTTAACACTTAAAAGTCATTACACGAATGCCATAAGCGCCCTTGATGCTTTGAATAAGCAGCACATTGATCTTATTTTCCTTGATATAAATTTGCCAAAGTTAAAGGGTATTGATTTTATAAAAACCTTAAAAAATCCGCCTCATATTATCATCATATCGGCCTATCATGAATATGCGCTTGAAGGATATGATTTGAATATAGTGGACTATTTACTTAAACCTATTGAGTTCAGCAGGTTTTTAAAAGCTATTAACAAATTGAAGTTTATTACGTCTGAACAGACTTACAATAACCCCGTATTTATACCTCAGGGAAAGGATTTTCTTTTTGTGTATGTTGACAAAAAAAGGGTGAAAATACACCTCCGGGATGTTATTTATATTGAAAGCTTCAAAGAATATGTGCGGATTGTAACGAGTGAAAAAACAATCACCACAAAATCACAACTAGGCCAGATAGAGGAACAATTGAACAAAAATGATTTTTTGAGAATTCACCGGTCCTTTATCATTTCCAAGGAAAAAGTTGAAGCTTATACAAGCACCGTTATCGAACTGCATGGAAAAACACTACCCATCGGGCGCAGCTACAAGGAGCTGGTAATGGGTATACTTGATGAAAGTTGAAGGGCCTTATTCCCTCACGCATTTAATCAACCCTCACATTTTAAGTATAGGAACGACCGTTTTATACCCCTAAACACTCATACACTTGATTCTTCTGCTTTATATACAGCAAATACAGGTATTGATAGCAATTTCTGATTTAATTTATCTGCAAATATACCTTTGACTTACATCTCGTTCCTTCAGTAAGATCGAGTTAATAGTTAATAAGACAAAAAAAGCTCCGCAAGGGAGCTTTTTTTTTGCCTGTTTATTTCTGAAAAGTCTTCAACGACCTGTTTTTGTATATAAATGGCATATGTAGTGGTTTTATGGGATTGTTTTATAAACAACCTGCCGATCATCAGCTGAGTTAGTTACCAGGTTGCTGTTAATTTATCTTCATAGGATTAATTAACTGACAAACTAACTATATGACGAAAAGACCACAAATTCTTTGCGGATGCTCATCCGCGCATTTTTCTGTGACAAGCATTTCCGAATCCAGAAGCCGGTTCACTGAAATTTCAGGCCCACAATCCGAATTGCTGATCATCAGCATTAATCCTAATGTTTAATTCTCAAACTAATTTTTCGAAGATGAAAAAAATTCTACTCGTAAGTTTGTGTTTCCTGATGTTATGCGTAACGCAGGTATTTGCACAAAACCGTACTGTTACTGGTACGGTTACGGCCAGGGAAGACGGCCTGCCCATTCCGGGAGTCACAGTAAAGATTAAGGGGGCAAGTGGTGGTACCCAAACCAACAGCGCCGGTAAATTCTCCTTAAGTGTACCAGATAATGCAATCTTAGAGTTCAGTGGTGTTGGGTATGTTAAGATAACTGCACCTGTAAAAGGGTCTGTTGTAAACGTCTCCCTTTCAGCCTCGAGCACTCAGCTTGGTGAAGTAGTGATCACCACCTCCCTTGGTGTTAAAACCCAGCAAAGGGAATTGGGCTACGCCACCGCCCAGGTGAACAATAAACTGCTTAACCAGGCGGCTGTTACCGACATCTCTACAGGCTTGCAGGGTAAGGTATCCGGCCTGCAGGTTAACCTGACCGACAATAGCATTGATCCAACTACCCGCATAGTATTGCGCGGTAACAGGTCCATTACCGGTAACAACGAGGCTTTACTTGTTGTTGACGGTGTGCCTATTGAGGATGTTAACTATATCAATACGATCAATCCTGAAGACGTTGCCAGTGTATCCATTCTGAAGGGCGCGGTTGCAGCAGCGATCTACGGTTCAAAGGCTTCCAATGGTGTATTGATCATCACCACTAAGAAGGGCAGCAAAGGCAAGCCCTCCATTACAGTAAAGAATACTACGGAAGTACAATCGGTTTCCTATCTTCCTAAGCTGCAGACACAGTTTGGCGGTTATGGCGGTGAAGGCGGTGGTTTTGTTAACCCCGACGGAACCGTAAACCCGGTGCCCTATGAAAACGAAAGCTACGGCCCCGTATTTGATGGCAGGAAGATATTGCTTTCCATAGCACCTGTTTTTGGTCCTGACGGCGTTACCCCTGTACGTTTTGATACCCTTTACACTACTTACGCGAACAAGCCAAATAACCGCGGGGATTTCTTTGTTAACGGTATTGCCAACCAGTTCAACGTTAGCTATGATATTGGTAGCGATAACAGCACAATGCACGTAGGTTTACAGGATGTTAACCAGGGCGGTGTAGTACCAAATGACCACTCACGCAGGGATAACCTTCGTATTGGTGGTACAGAAACTTATGGAAAATTTAGCGTTGAGTACAATGCTGCCTATAACCAAAACAGCGTAAGCACCTTTGGCTCCAGCTATAACCAGACAGGCGGTGGCTTAACGGGTGATGCACTTTACTTTGAAGTGCTGAATACCCCTGCCAACATCCCCTTGACCAGCTTTAAGGATTTTAATGGTAGGTTCAGCAGCCCCGATTCCTACTATAATGCGTTTGCTACCAATCCCTACTGGACTGTAGCCAATTCACGCGCGAATAGAAGCGACTATATCTTTCAGGGTAACCTTAACCTGGCATGGAAGGCAACCCCGTTCCTGACCTTTTCTGATAGGATTGGCCTTACTTCAAAAACACAACAGTTTTCTAATTACAGGGCTCAGGTTCAATTCTCGCCATGGGCCATTGCCGACCCGCAAAGCGCAGGTAATGTGCCGTCGCAATTGGTATATGTATACCCTGCCGCAGATGCTGCAACCTTCTTTGAACAACTGCTCAATAACGACTTTATCGGAACCTTTGATAAGAAGTTTGGCAAGTTTTCCTTAAAAGTATTGGCCGGTGTAAATACCGAGCAGAGCTACCAGAGAACGATCAATATCGAGGGCGATCAGCTGCAGTTCCCGGGAGACTATAACGTAGGCAGCACCCTGGGTATCCCTACCTTTGGCGAAAACTTCTACAAGCAGAGAGAGGGTGCCATTTATGAAGAGGCTACTGTAGGTTATAACAATTACCTGTTCGTGCACCTTACCAACCGCGATGAATGGAATTCGGTACTTGCACAGGCCCATAACCACTACTCATACCCAGGTGCCGACCTTGCCTTTGTATTTACAGACGGCATAAAGGCGCTGAAGGACAATAACATATTATCCTATGGTAAGTTCCATGCAGGTATTGCGCAAGTGGCCAATATCAACCTGGGTGCAGGTGCAAATCCATATGGTGCATTCTCTCTGACCAACCCCTTTGTTGTCCCTTCGGGGTTCCCATATGGCACATTGGGCGGTTATGCACAATCAAGCCTTTCACTTAACCCGAATATCCAGCCTGAAAAGACTACGGATTATGAAGCAGGGTTTGAACTGGGCTTCCTGAAGGACCGCATTAAGTTTGACGCTACCTACTCCCATTCCGATTCAAAAAATCAGAGTTTAACAGCTACCGTTTCCAGTGCAACGGGCTTCACCCAGGAATTAAGCAACGCAGGTTTAGTAACCAACGATGTGTGGGAGCTTGACCTGAACACCATTGCAGTAAAAACAAGAAACTTTGAATGGACCATAGGTATCAATTACACCCACCTGGCCAATATGGTTAAGGAATTAGCACCAAATCAAAGCCAGTTGGAGATCAGCTCAGGAAACATACCCGGCACTGTTGGTGCAGTGGCTGGTATTTATGCGGTTGTTGGTAAACCTTATCCTGTTATTGAAACCAATGACTGGAACCGCTCGCCAAGCGGCAAGGTGATTGTTGACCCGGTTACGGGTTTGCCATCCGTAAACAGCAACCTGACAACGTATGGTACTACTAACCCTACCAGTATATTGGGTGTTAACTCCTCATTTACTTATAAGGCGTTCTCCTTGTCATTTGTGATCGACTACCGTGGCGGTAATGAAATATTTAACTCCTTAGCTTCTGTGGAGGCCT
>Ga0206890_1287_pt1 | contig 13350 bp, 11 predicted proteins | sample Alteio_BWOrgHeat_58_FD_152960 | JGI IMG/M metagenome (GOLD analysis project Ga0206890, IMG submission 152960) | Enriched cells from forest soil in Barre Woods Harvard Forest LTER site, Petersham, Massachusetts, United States - Alteio_BWOrgHeat_Nextera6 ... | reverse complement strand
CCAGGTTAAGCCCTTTTATTTTATTATCCAGCGAGTTACGCGCCGAAATAATAAGCACCCCCTCATTTTTCCCGGCCAGTTTCAGGTGCTCAAGCAAGGTAAACCCTTCACCATCGGGCAGCCCAATATCCAGTAAAATGCAGTCGTATTGGTAAAGGCTTATTTTGTTGATAGCCGTTTCAAGGGTGCTGCAACTTTCGCAAATAATGCCTTCTTCTGTAAAATACCGCTCCATGCTTTCGCGCAGGCCCTGTTCGTCTTCAATAATCAAGAGTTTCATTGCAATAAATATAGGTATTGAATATTGAAGAAACGCTGAAGTGGGGCATAAATGCGTTTTTCCCGGGGAAATCGTTTTGCGAATTTTGATAAAGTAAGGGACTGTGCGATACCCTCCTCTAAATTTAGAGGGGAGGATAGGGTAAAACCGCGGTCAGGCTTTAACAACGATCCCCCACCCTCTATATCGCGTAGCGAAAGAGAGGGTCGCCCATCCGCCAATGGGCGGAGCGGCGGGGTGAGTCATCGCCGACAATGCAATAACAAACACTCCATTTATTACCACCCGGCTAATCTACATTATAGAATAAACCCTACTTTTGCCCCCCATGAATAACTCATTAAAAAACAAATTCGACAGCATTATTTTTGATCTCGACGGGACGCTATGGGATAGCACCGGCAATGTGGCGCGGGCCTGGCAAAAAGCAAAGGACGAGGTTGGTTATGTTACCGATGATTTTACCCAGCAGGTAATCCGCTCAATTACCGGCATGACCTATAAAGCTATTTTTGAAAAGCTAGTACCTTATCTTGACGAAGAAAAACGCAATGAATTTAAAGCCATTTGCGCCAAATACGAACTGGAGATATTGCATAACGAAGGCGGCGACCTGTACCCACAACTGGATGAAACCCTAAAATATCTGCTCACTAAATATAAATTATATATTGTGAGCAACTGCCAGAGTGGCTATATCGAGGTGTTTTTAAAAATAAGCGGCATGGATCACTACTTTTCGGGTCATCAATGTTACGGTACCAAAAGCCAGCCCAAAGCCGAAAACATTAAAGATATTGTTAACGACCATAACCTTAAAGCCCCGGTATATGTAGGCGATACCATGGGCGACTATTCGGCTGCTAAATCAGCTAGTGTACCCTTTATTTTCGCGGCTTATGGTTTTGGCGAAGTTAATGAAGACCAGGTAGCTACCATACAGCAATTTAGTGAGCTAATGGATTTATTGTAGCAAACTTTTATTGATGCCAACTTGTTATTATTATTCACCCTTATAAGGAATATTAGATAAAAGAAAAATCAAAAGTCTCCCCTACCGGGGGAGATTTAGAGGGGGCTGGGGCAATGCCGGCGTGAGTTTCGTCGATATTCATATAATAGATAATACAGCATGAAAATCTCCAAATACCTGCACTCCTGCCTTGTTTTTGAACTGAATGGCTACAAACTATTGTTTGACCCGGGCAATTTTACTTTTGCGGAAGGTTTGGTAGATCCCGCTGCGTTTGCCGATGTGCAAGGCATGGTTATTACGCATATCCATCCTGATCATTATTATCTTGAAAATATCAAAAAGATCCTCGCCATAAATGATATACCGATTTATACCAATACCCAGGTAGGCAGCGCTTTAAACAAAGAGGGCATTAAATCCACTGTTTGGGATGATGGCATTTATCACATTGGCCCTTTTAAGCTACAGGCCATAACCGCAACCCACGAGCCAATATTAGGCAACCCGCTGCCTCAAATGACTGCCTTTATAATTAACGACAAGATATTGCACCCGGTTGATTCAATGGCCGATACCCTGCTGGGATATAACGGAGTTGAATTACTGATATTAGTATCAATGGCCCCCTTTGCCACCGAAGTGCGCATTGCCGCTTTTGCCGATAAAATTCAGCCCAAACAAATACTGCCTGTACATGATGGTTACGCTAAAGATTTCTTTATCGAACAGCGTTATGAAAACTACTACAACTATTTTAAAAAGCAAAACATAGTTTTTCATAAAATATACAAACCAGGCGATAGTATAACTATTGGATGATCTAATACTTAGTGTACGAAGACCCGCAATCACCCACATACGGGCATGACGCATAACAACCGGCGCCGGTAATACCATGTGTACCAGGGTAATAGTACGGTGTGGCGTTAGGACAACATTCCTGGCTCGAGTAATTATAAGTATAGCCTGTGTTACAATAAGCGCCCCCGGTGCCGCCAGTACCACCGCCACCGCAACAATAAACTCCCCCTGCGCTTGGCGACCCGCAATTACCTCCTGAAGTAAGCGTAGCATAATATGGGCTGGGGCAAGGGCCGTAACATTTTCCATCTGTGCCTAAAACAGCGCCTGTACCACATGCCGATGCTTTCTGGCAGCCAATAAGCGATGTTGATAACAACCCCATTAGGGTAATGGTTAACAGCATCAGCCCCATGCCAACCGGCAGGGCGAATTTTAATATTTTGGTTTTCATTTTGCAGCCTCCTATATCTAAATTTTGGGTTTACATTCCTATTAAATTTTATTTCAACCTATAAGCAGTGAATTGACTTTTAAATACCACCGGCGAGGGTAATTCACCTTGTATCACTGCCTTTACAGTATCGTGCTTTATATAAAATGCGGTAGGGAACAAGTCAGTAAATCTTAGCATCTCAAATGGCTGCAGATCCTTAACATAAAAATCAGGCTTAAAATTTTGTGTAAAGGCGCGCTTGCTGCTATCATTTCCGGTACCAAAAGCTATGAGCCGGTCAACCATGTTACCGTCCTTAAATTGGCGTAAATTAGCTATTGAGTTAAGGCAATGCGGGCAGGTATATGAAAAACAAAATACCAGGTAAGTACTATCGGGCGATGTATTAATATATTTATTTAACACCGTGTTTTTTACGTTTTGATCTTGAAAATTAAACTTTGACGTAGTTGGCGTGGTCTGCAAAAATCCGGGCATTTTAAACGTTAAGCCGGCTATAAATGCCGAAATGCCCAGTGCCATGAAAATTACCGGCTTTTTCCATCGCGGAGCTGCACCTGCTTCGCTCGGGTACCCTATCCATACAATAAGCGCCATACCCATCAAAATAAAATTTCTTAAAAACGAATATACCGGCGCGATATTGGTATGCTGCAATGTGCCAAAGCAGCCGCAATCATTTACACCATTTTTAAAATGGCCGTAAGCAAATGCCAGGGTAAAAATCAATAACAGGATAAATGAAAATGCTGCATATCGTTTGGGTTTAATTAACAAAACCAGCATCAGCCCCAGCAAAACCTCTGCCACTACGATCAATGGCGATAACACCATCAAACGCCCAAAACCATATTGATAAAGCAGCGCACTAAACGCTGTAGTATCAAGTAGCTTCCCAACGCCCGAAATAATGAACGAGGCGCCAACTACTATGCTATAAAAATTAAAAACCTTTTTGTCGAACATGGTAAACCAGGATAATTAATGTTTTTGATATGTTCTAAAACTGCTAATTTCCATCCCATACTTTGCCTGATAGATGCTTAATTCTTTCCAGGTTGGTATTTAAATCCGCGATCGAAGCCTGATAAACCGGGGTGCCAAAAAAACCGGTGGTAGATGTGGCGGTATAATGAAATTTACTAACCAGCAGCCCACGGCATTTATCAGCATAGTTGGCACAAAGTATCAATTGGTCTAATATGGCTTTTAGCTTTAGCTGCGAGGCCTTTAATTTTTCCATCGCGCTTTGATAGGCTGTTTCATATTGCTGTTTTTGCTGTAATAAAACATCCCTGTCAGCATCCAGTTTAGCTTTTGTGGCATCCAGGCTGGCTTTCCAGGTATTTAACTTTACCAGCCAACTGTCCAATTCCGCCTTTTGGCTGTTTAAACTGTTCACGGTTGCCTGAACCCGCTGAGTGGGCTGCAAGGCATTGCTGGCAGCAATATCGGCATTGTTGCGTTGCCGTAATTCGTTATACCGGTTTACGTTAGGTGTATAACTGTTTAAATCTTGCATATAGGGGTCATGCCCGGTTTTAGTGTAATTATCTAACGCAGCCATGTAATTGCTTTTCATGGTTTGTGCTTTATTCATATCACTTTCCGCATTCGCCAATATGGCCTTTTCGCTGGCGGCATCGGCAGTAAGCGTTTGCGCCGCCATTTCGGCCGTGGCTACGCCACCCCGTGCAGCTTCGGGGCTTACCAGGGCATCCGGGTCAGGTGATTGGTAAGTGGTATTGCTTGATGGTGTTACAATAGTTAAAGCCTGGGCAAATAACAGTTTACATGGCAGGCAAAGCGCAACTATCATTAATGATAAGTTGGTTATTCTGCGCACATAAATAAAACTTGGGGTATTGATAAGCTTTTTCATGATACTTTAATTGAGTTTATAATAACCTGAACCCGAAAGCCGCCGTAAAACCGGTTAAACGTACGTTAGGCTGCGATGGAAAAATAGTGCTTAATCCGGTTTGGCGGTACAAGGCGAAATAAACAGTATTATTTAAATAAATCTCTCCGCCTGCTACTGCAGAATAATCGGTTTTTTGAGCAGTTTTGAATGAGCCGCCGCTTATACTTGGAAAGCCAACCTGGGGGCCGGCAAACAGAAAAAGGTCCCGTTTAAGCGAATAAACTTTAGTTTCGCCCCCTTCATTTTGAGTAGAATACTGGGTGCTTGAAGCAAGGCATACTTTAAATAACACAGGGATGGTAGTTTCAGCTACGGTTATATTTCCGCCACCGTTACCATTATCATTCATTTCATAATAATTATAATTCAGTTTTATTTTAAAGCCTACGGTAGGGTTACCATTTCTGTTTGTTCCCACAAAATCTATCCAAAAACTGCCATTACCCCATATTTGTGAGTTATAGCCGTTAAGACCCGTAAGCCCGCCAGCCAGACCGCCGCCTTCAAGGCCAAAAACAGGTACAATTCTTTGCGCCTTAACACTGGTCACCACGGTTACCAATAAAATAAAAAGTATCTTTTTCATAACTGTTAGTTTGGGTTTATATAAAGATAAACCATTAAAAACCAGCTATAAAGTCCCCAAAGGGGTACTAAGGGAAGGTGTCATTGGTTTAAGGTATTAACACATCTGAAAAAATGTCGAACATCGAATTTTGAATATCGAATAGTGAGGTAAGGTTTTATTTTAACATGGTTAGTGACTTCGGCGTTCGACGTTCAGCCTTCGGTGTTCGATATTAATTCCTTTTTCTTTACTTAAAAACATTTCCCAACGGGGTACTGTCTGGCTGGTTACGATTTAATAATAAAATGAACTTAACTAAACCGCCATTTCATTACCGCTTCAACCCTGTTTTGCACCTGCATTTTTTGGTAAATGTTTTTGATGTGCTTTTTTATAGCGTGCGAGGTAACGCCCAGATCGGCGGCTATTTCTTTAACTAATTTGCCCTGGGCCATCAAATCGAGCACCTGTTTTTCGCGGTCGGTAAATATCCGCTGGCCGTTTTGCATTAGCGGTTCGCGAAAGTGGCTGATGATTTTTCTGGCTATACCCGGGCTCATGGGCGAGCCGCCGGTATGTATCTCCTTAATAGCGCTGATGATCATTTCGGGCGATGTGCTTTTAAGCAGGTAGCCAGATGCCCCGGCCTTTAAAGCCTCGAAGATCTTCTCATCTTCTTCAAACACGGTAAGCACTAAAAACTGAATATTGGGGCAATCTATTTTTAAACGGCGGATACATTCAATACCATTTATGCCGGGCAGTTGTATATCAGTTAAAATTACATCGGGCAAAATTTCAGGCACTTCTTTGATAGCGCTTTCAGCATCGCGCCATGATCCGGCCAACTGCACCTCGCCCGATAAGCCAAGTAATGACGCAATAGCTGCCCTGTAATTATCAGTATCTTCAATAAGCCCGGCTAATATCATTTTATCACCAATTAAATCATACGGAAATGTACAGGTACATTTATCATTAAACAACTACCCGTTTGGGTACCCCGGCAACTTAAATACTATACTTATCACGGCGCCGCCATTATTAAAAAATTTAAATTCGCCTTCTACCTGGTCCATACGGTGCTGCATGTTATTAAGCCCGTTGCTAAAAAACTTACTTCCCAAATTTTCCGGAAACCCCGTACCATTATCTTTTACATCAATAATGAGCTTACCGTGGTCAAGCTTTATGATTAGTTCAACCCGGTCGGCATTGGCGTGTTTTATTACATTGTTTAGCGCCTCTTTAATACACAAAAAAATATTGCGTCTTATTACTCCTTTAAGCGCCACATCAGGTATGGTTACCGGGAATATAAGGTTGGTGCGGTATGGCATTGGTTCAAATAACTGCGAAAAATATTGCCTGATAAATATTAGTAAATTTTCGAGGCTGTCATTTACCGGGTTTAATGACCAAACTATTTCTTTCATCTGCGCCACAAGCTCGTTTCCAAGTAAGGCAACGCGCTCAACGTCCGGGTATTCAAGTGTACCGTTCAGTTTTGATTTAAGCATATTTACGTATATCAGCATGGTTGACAGGCCGGTGCCAATATCATCATGCATATCGCCGCTTATACGCTGCCGTTCGGTTTGTACCGCCAACTGTTTTTCATAAGCCAGTTTTTGCCGCTTATGGTTATTGCGGATATATAAAATAAGGTATGATATAACCGCAAGCAACGTAAAAAATATGACCACAATATTGAGTAAAAGGCTTTTCTTTTCCGATTCGGTTTCTCTCAATTTCTGCTGCTGGTTTAACAATGCTATCTCTTTATCTTTTTTGTCAACTTCAAAGCTGTTCCTTATCTGTTCAATAGCGCGGCTTGCTTTTTCGTTAATTATCGAATCTTTAAGTACCGAGTATAATTGCTGGTAACGGTAGGCGCTATCATATCTTTTTTGCAGCGCATAAGCTTTTGAAAGCCCTTTGTAGGCATCGCGCATATCTTCATGGTGATTTATAGTTTTTGAGATTGACAACCCGCTATCCAAAAACCGCATGGCATGGCCATAATCTTTTAAAGCGGTATAAACTTCACCGGCATTAATATAAAAACTTGCCAGGTCATATTGGTTAAACCCATGGTCATGGTGCCCGTTAGTATATTTAAGCCCGCGTAAAGCATATTGCATAGCTAATTGGTAGCGCCCCTGCAGCTTATAAGTGTTGCTTATTTTATATAGCGTATAGGCTACCCGGTCGGATTTTGTAGTGACGATCTTTTTCTTGCTCGTTATTACTTCGCCATCCATCTTTTTGTAGATGTTTAAAGCAATAAAAAGGTAATCGAGCGCGGCTTTATAATTCTTTCCAGGCAAGGAGGCATCGGCCAGGCTGTTATACGCGTCGGCCACCAGCATTTGGTTGCCGGTTTGCCGGGCCAGGTCTAAATATCGGCTGTAATATTTTATTGATTCGGCCGGTTTTTCCTGTCTAAGATAAATGAAGCCCAGTTGGTCATTATAACGCGCAAGCATTTCTTTATCATCCTTGCCCTCGGCCAAGTCCAGCCCCTTTTGCGCAATAACCATGGCGCTTGGGTAATCGCCATTATAATAGTACATATTTAAGATGCAACTATAAGCCTCATGAGTGTCTGTATAGTCCTTATGCGTTTCAGCTATTTTTATGGCTTCGAGATAATAGCTTATTGCTTTTGGATAATCTTTTTTTATTGATTCATAAATGCCCCCCAGCCTGATTATCGAAACAACAAGGCCATGCGAATATTTCAGTTTATTAGAAAGCGACCACGTTTTTTTTACCGCCGCAAAAGATTTGTCAAAGTCACCCTGCCCTGTCAGCAGATCCATTAATTGAATATAAAGTAAAACCTTAGTGGTATCCTCCGGTGCGATCGCTATCTTTTTTTCAATTACGTCAATATTGTGCTGCGAGGGCTGCGATACAGCCTCAAAACAGGTTAATAAGAAGCATAAATAAAGCAGGCCTGTACGAATATTCATGCAAACAGGAATTGGTAATTGAATGTAAAACAATTATTCGATAGTTGGAAAATAAATCAATTGTACTATACAAAATGAATGGCCGTATGTTGGACGTATGTTTGACTTGCAATTTTTTTGTGATGGGGAATTTTGCTTACCCGATAATTTAGTAGGCGATTAATATCCTAAGCCGTACTATAAACTATTAAATATTAAACATTATTTTAATCATTATAATTCGCCCCGGGAGGGTATATGAACTGGCTGTGAGTGTATTGGCTGATAAGTAAAGCGCGTTATAAGTTTTTACATTTAAAAAATTGTTTGCGCTTAACTGCAAGTCGGTTTTCCATTTGCTGATCCGGTATTTTATCGAGGCATCTGCAAAAAAGTATTTCAGATTTGGGTTACCCCGTTGATAAGTGAAATAATGTTCACCTGAAAGATTGAATTGCAAAGCTTCCACGGGGTCATAGTTAACCGATGCCTGCTGCAACAATTGGTCCACCTTATAAGCCGATACCTCCACCGAAGAGTGGCTGGCTATTTGCGACAATGTGGCTTTGTAGCTAAAATTTACATTGTTGGTCACTTTGGTATCGGCGTTCACATTAAATGTTTCGGTTGTGGTGTTAAACGGTAACAGCGCATTATTCTGTATCTGCACCGAACTTGTATTTTGCCAGGTTATAGCTCCGCTAAAGGTGGTACGCAGCGCAAATGAATATTTGCTGATGGTGCCCTTGAGTACCCACGAACCGGTGCTATTGGGATAAGGCAGCACAATACCTTCCTGTATATTGTTGGTGATCACGCTCGATGCGATGTTATTTGCATCAGTACGGTTATAAAGCGCATTAATGCTCCAAAAAAATAATGTCAGCGCCTTGCGGTAGCTAAAACCGGCGCCCACTTGCTGGTTTTGTTGTTCGGTGAGGTTGGCATTATTGGCGTAAAGCGTCCGGTAATCGGTCAGGATATATCCCGGGTAAACATTCTCTACGGTACCAATTTGATTGCGGTAACTATAGATAAAGTTCAGGTAATTTTCCGCACTGACCTGGTATTTCACCCTGAATTGCGGATTAAAATACAAGCGCGTAAGGTTCTTATTCGGCGCAAATGAACTATCAGAATAATTAATTTGCTGGAGCGTAAGGGGCAAGGTGAGGTTTGCTTGCAGAACCGTGCCGGGCAGGTCGTACGCAGCTTCGGCATACAGCTTTCTTTTTGACCAGTTGACACGGTTCACAGCACTGTCCGACTCCAGGTTAATGCTGTTGCTGTTTTGCACGACGTTCAAACCTGACGTAAGCGTTTGCGATTGAATGCTAAAGCCAGTCCGGTAACTCTGCGTGAACAGGCCGGACGGTATTTTGAACGCAAAATAATTATTGGTGTACCAGCTGGGTATATTCACATTTTGTATAAGCTGCGCGTAAGGCACATTTTTATTGAATATTGCCGCGTTATACCCCGGGCCGATCGCCAGGTTCTCCGGCTCAGCAGAGTGGCTGACATAAGAATAGGCCTGGATAATATTATTCGACTTTAACGCCCTGATCAAATTGAATTCATTCGAGAAGTTTAGTGTATTATCCTTTAATACCTGGTTAACCGCGGAGCTGTCGGTTTTCAATCCCGAATAACTGGTGATGTTTTTTTGATCCATCAGCAAGGCATCGTTCAGGTAATATTGAGGCCGGTTAATGTTCAGCGTAAACTGCGCATGAAATAGAGCGGGAGCAGAACGATTATGCTGTATCTCCTTGTATTTTACCGTGTCGCCGGGCAAAAACACGGTGGTTTGCTGGCTGTAATCCTGCTTTTGCGTGTCGTGCACGTAGTAAGCATTAACCCTGAGCTGCACATTGTTTTTCAGGTTGACGAGGTTATTTACGTTGAGGACACCCGACTGGTCGAACAAATATCTGTTCTCTGCGAGCTGCGGGGTATTTACCGCGCCCAATGAAAGTACTGTCGGGGGCAAAGCATTGTCTATCCGCTGGTTATAGTCGGTTAAGTTATGTGATAGCAGGTCCTGCTGCACGTCATAGCCCGTATTATTGCCAGCCAGGTAATTGATAGCCTTATAACTATCCTTAAACATCATGGCGTTTAAATCGACGTCGTAATTACCTGGCAGTCCCGCGCCGATGCTCTCCTGCCCCATCAAATGCAGCTTAGCACCTTTTTTGATTTCCAGGTTCAGCGCTACATCTTCGCTCAACACCTTGTTCCGTAAAACTTTTATTGGTTGGTCATTTTGAATTACCTGCACCTGGTTAACTGCCACTTGCGGAATGCTGTTGGTGGCAATGCTGTATTTATCGTCGAGCAGGTTATCGCCACCGATATACACAGCCGAGATAGGCTTGTTGTTATAACTGATCGTCCCGTCAGCTGCTACAGATATGCCCGGCAGCTTTTTGATCACCTCGCCTATCGTCCTATCCTGCGGATTAGCGAACTCCGACACTTTGTAATTCAGCGTATCGCCGTGGGTGCGTAATACCGGCCGGCTGCTTTTGATTACCACCGTCTGCAACGCGTTAGGGGCATGCGCCAGGGTAAAATCAAGGGGCGCATCAAAGCTTGCGATGCTTTTCACCACGGTTTTGTAACCGAGGCTGCGCGCCTCTGCCAGCAGGGTGTTTGCAGCAGTATTTGCAGGAACCTGCAATGCGAAGCTACCCTTGCTATCTGTAACCGTATAGGCTACAATGGTATTGCCGGCGCTGTTCTTAAGGCTAACAGTGGCATACGGCACCGCCTTCCCGGTGGTATCTTTCACCATTCCCTTTACTGTTTGGGCATAGCCCCAGGCGGCAAATAAAACGCATAAAAGCGTCAATCCTACAGCCCTCGCCGGTTGCATCATTTCTTTTCCGGTAATTCTATCGGGTTATTGACAACAGGGCCACGAGGACCAGGGCCTTTTGCAACCCTGATATTATCCATTTTGACGCCTTCGGCGCGATTGCCAGCCATAACGGCTTGTGCAAATGCTTGGGGGTCTTTCTCCATAGTCGCCTTCAGTTTATCAAATTCCTTTTGCGTGGCTTTGATAGCCTTGGCCGGTGGTTCAATCAAATTCTGGTCATCGTTCAAACCCCGTAATATCGGTGGCAGATCTGCATCGGCAGGCCCGGTATAAGGTGCCGCTGGGACCGCTTTCTCCACCCCGTCAAACTTAAATACCACTTCGTTTTTTGCATCGCGGGCATCTACAATTACGCCGGGCAAGCCGTTTAATTTCCATGGCCCGGTATGCACAGGCAAATCGGGGCAAAACCATACGGTGTATTCCCTCCCCTTAAAATGGCCGGTGGCTTGCTGGCAACGCAAGCCACCAAATGTTGCCGTATCACCGCTGATCTTCCAGTTGATTACGGGTATCGGGGCTTCGATCAGGTAGTTATTGAACATCAGGTTATCTTTTGTGAATAATTTTTGTTCATTCGGGAACTGGTAATATTCTACGGGTGTACCTGCACCTCTCCTGTTAATCCTGGGCTGCCCATCCGGGCTGGTGGCTGCCGCCTCGGCCCATGCTTTTTTAAACTGGGCATTTGCTGATATCCCGTCGTAGCTCTTATAAGCGCTTGCGTTTTTGCCTACAAACAATACCATGTTTTCCGTGTATGGGTGTGCCCTGTCAGTGGTGTCTCTCACATATGTAAACTTGTAATGCACCAGCAGCTGCGCCATATCGGGTTGCTGTGCTGCAGCGCTTAAAGCCAGCAGGATAGCCGCTACGCCTGAAAAGATAAATCGTTTCATAATTTTAATGATTTTTAAAGCAATGGTAGGCAATAATTACCTGCTGCTCACCTTTTTGTGATGAACTCCCCCGATTGTTTATCCGGCAAACGCTCCGGCCGCTTAATCACAAAAATTGCCCATTCATCACATTCTTTGCCACCAATCGGCTATGGATATTACCTTTGTTGTAATGCAACGCGTTAAAACCGGTTAATATGCTTTTGGCCAAAAAAAGACTTTGGATAGAAATATTGCTTCACCTAATGTTTTGGGCGGGTGTTTTTTATACGCTTACAGCATTAAACAGTTCGCATATTCACGTATGGGCCAAAACCGCCCATATGGTCAGTGATCAGTATCAAGCGACTTCCATTTCATCCTATGTTTATGTTATCCTCATTTTCCTGGCGGTGCTTTTTTATGGTAATATATGCTGGGTATTCAGGAAAGCTCTCCGGTATAAAAACATCATGGTTCGTCTGGTTCTATGTGCCGGATGGTTTTTGTTGGTCTTTGGTGCCAATTACTATACAGTCGGCCCCCTGTTTGACAATGCCAACCAGGCTGTTGAGCCACCTCCGATGCCTCCCCCTGTGTTTCAAAAACTCGGCGTTATAACCCTCGACACCGCAATAAAGCTACACCATCCTAACGGTCCGGACCCCAGGCGTGTCGATGTAGTAAACTTCATGATCAGCAGCTGGCAGCGCCTGCAGCCCGTTATACTACTTGCTTTCCTTGTGATACTGGGCATATCCATCGCTTATTTCTTCCTGAAAGAATGGGCAAAAAGCGAACTCATTCAAAGCCAGATGCAGGCGAACCAGTTGAGTACGGAACTCCGGTTTCTGAAATCGCAGATCAATCCGCATTTTCTTTTTAATACACTCAATAATCTGTTCTCCCTGGCCCAGAGGGAAGGGAAGGGCAACCTGGCGGATAAGATTGCTAAACTGTCGGGCATGATGCGCTATATGATCTATGAAAGTAATACCGACAGCGTTCCGCTCGCGAATGAGCTCAATTACCTCGAAGATTGTATCGCGCTTCACCAAATGCGTTATGCGGGCAACGAAGCAGAGGTCACTTTGCAGTACCCCGAGCCGGCAACGGTCGCCGCTGTTCAGGTTGCGCCCATGCTGTTCATTCCCTTCCTGGAGAATGCCTTTAAGCATGGTGTTGCCATTGGTCGTCATTCGTCTATTGCCCTCACTATTTCAGTTAACCTCAAAAAACTGATCTTTACCTGCGAAAACGCGGATTACAGTTCTGTTAAAAAGCTGGATGAAGAAAAAGGGGGCATTGGGCTGGAAAATGTTAAGCGCCGGCTCGAACTCGTATATCCCGGCAGGCATCAGCTTCGCGCCTTTCATGAAGACGGAAAATATATTGTTAACCTTCAAATTGACTTGTCATGATCACTTGTATAGCAATTGATGATGAGCCCATGGCGCTGGAGGTTATCGAACGCTATTGTGCCGATAGCGATGTCGTGGACCTGAAAGCCAGTTTCCGCGAGCCGTTAAAGGCGATCGCATACCTGGGTCGGGAAAAAGTCGATTTGATCTTCCTCGATATCAATATGCCCGAGATGAGCGGAATGCAGCTGGTACAATCGC
>Ga0206890_1285_pt1 | contig 13444 bp, 11 predicted proteins | sample Alteio_BWOrgHeat_58_FD_152960 | JGI IMG/M metagenome (GOLD analysis project Ga0206890, IMG submission 152960) | Enriched cells from forest soil in Barre Woods Harvard Forest LTER site, Petersham, Massachusetts, United States - Alteio_BWOrgHeat_Nextera6 ... | reverse complement strand
TGTCCCATTCCTAAAGAGCAGTTGCGTGAAGCGCGCGGCATTGAAGTGGGGCATATTTTCTATTTTGGCAAAAAATATTCTGATGCGATGCATGCCATTGTTGCCGGTCCTGAGGGCACAGATATCAAAGTCGAAATGGGATCTTACGGCATCGGCGTATCGCGACTGATTGGCGCCATCATTGAAGCCAATCATGACGATAACGGAATCATCTGGCCTGAAACGGTTGCGCCCTATAAGATAGGTTTAATCAATATACGCACTGGCGATGCAGCTTGCGATAAAGTTGCAGAAGACATTTATGTGAAATGTGCCGCCGCAGGTATTTCCGTGCTCTATGATGATACCCCGGAAAGTGCCGGCAAAAAATTCTCCGGCATGGATTTGATAGGCCTTCCCTGGCAGGTTGTGGTTGGGCCTAAAGGAGTTGCGGCAGGCGTGGTGGAGCTTAAAAACAGGCGCACCGGCGAGAAAGTGGAATTGTCGTCCGAATCACTCATAGGAAAGTTTGCATAAATGAGAGTCGTGAATTGGTTAGCATTAGCGCTTATTGTTCTGCCTTGCATTGCACATGCCGAAAATACTGCGCCGCATTGGCAAGTGCTTGCCGATAAAAGCAGTATTGAATGGTCGGCGTCTTACGGTGGCCAGCTGATAAAAGGAAGCTTTAGTGATTTTACGGCGGATGTGGTTTTTGATCCGCAAAATCTAAATGCAAGCAAAGTAATAGCAAAAATCGCAATGGCGAAAGTAAAAAGTACCGATTCCGATGCGGAAGCAAGCCTGCCTACCAATGAATGGTTTGGGGCAGCGCAATATCCGGTTGCGGTATTTGAAACGAATAATTTTAAACATATTGAAGCGGATAATTTTGAAGCAACCGGCACGTTGACTATTCGTGATAAGACTATAAAAATTACCCTTCCTTTCACTGCCAAGTTTTATGACGATAAAGACACCTCGCCTCCCACGCATTATGCGCGTATTATGGGTGAAACTACCCTAAACCGCCTTGATTTTGGCGTAGGGCAGGGTGACTGGGCGAAGACCGATGTCGTGGCAAATGAAGTCAAGCTCGCCATCCATATTGAAGCGAAGCAGGTTCCCTGATGTGTTTCTCTGCTTTTGAACGCATGATGTCATGGCGTTATCTGAGAGCCCGCCGCGCTGAAGGATTTATTTCTCTTATTACGGCATTCTCCCTGTCAGGCATCGCCCTTGGTGTTGCCGCGCTCATTGTGATTACGTCGGTAATGAACGGCGTGAAGAGCGAAATGCTGCGCCATTTCATCGGGTGGAGCGGGCATGTGAATGTCTATAGCAGCACCGGGCCTATCAATGATTATGATGCGCTTATCAGCCAGATTAAAACGATACCGCAGGTGGTGAGCGTAACGCCCACAGTGGAAGGCCAGGTGATGGCATCTGCCAATGGCCGCGCGCTTGGCGCGCAGGTGATGGCGCTGCGTTATGACGATCTGGCGCAGAAACAACATATCGTAGAAAAGATAACTGCAGGCAGTCTTGATGCTTTTAAAGCGGGTGACGGTATTATTATTGGTGAGCGGCTTGCGCAAAATCTCGGCGTGAGCATCGGCGATGCGGTGACGCTTATTTCTCCTGAAGGCCGTCAGACTATTGCCGGTCTGGTGCCGCGCCTTAAGGCTTACCCCGTAGTGGCGACATTTAAGTTAGGCATGAATGCATATGATGCCGGCATGATTTTGATGCCGTTTTCAGAAGCGCAAATTTATTTCAAACTGGCAGACGGCGGACAGAATCGCATCAGCGCCATTGATATTAATGTGGAAAAACCCGACTCTGCGCGCGAAGTAGCTGTCCAGATTGCACAAACACTTGGCAGTGGTTTTCGTGTCTATGATTGGCAAGAGAGCAACAAATCCATTTTTGAAGCGCTCACCATTCAGCGCAATGTCATGTTCATTATTCTGGCGCTCATAATCGTGGTGGCGGCATTTAATATTATCTCCAGCCTCATCATGCTGGTCAAAGACAAGGGGCGGGATATTGCAATTTTGCGTACCATGGGCGCGACGCGTGCGAGCATTACCCGTATTTTCTTTGCCTGCGGAGCATTGATTGGTATCGCGGGCACTTTTATCGGCGTGGTGATTGGCTTGGTGCTTGCGGTCAATGTCGATAATATCCGTGCATGGATTGAACATGTTTCCGGCGGCAAGATTTTAGCTGAGCAGCTTTATTTTCTCTCCACATTGCCGGCGGAAATTGATCCCATGCAGGTACTATTGGTGATTGCGATGTCACTTGGTTTGTCGTTTGCTGCCACCATTTACCCGGTGCGCCGCGCTGCCCGGCTCGATCCCGCGGAGGCGCTGCGCTATGAGTGATGCTGTTTTAGAACTGCGCGGCATTACGCGCTCCTTCCTGCAAGGTGGCCAAAAGCTGGAAGTGCTGCGCGGCATTGACTTAACTATTCGCCGCGGTGAAATTGTTGCGCTGGTGGGAGCGTCAGGTTCGGGCAAAAGCACATTGCTGCAGATTGCCGGATTGCTCGACACGCCGTCTGGCGGCGAGATAATCATTGAAGGTATAAACGCATCGCGTGCCAATGATAATGAACGCACAAAACTGCGCCTGAAACATCTGGGTTTTATTTATCAGTTTCATCATTTGCTTCCGGAATTTTCGGCGCTTGAAAATATTGCTATTCCGCAGATGGTGGCGGGCATTGCATATGACAAAGCCACGGAGCGGGCAAAGGAGTTGCTTGCAACGCTGGGACTTGAACCGCGTGCCGCACATCGCCCTGCGGCATTATCCGGCGGTGAACAGCAACGCGTGGCGATTGCCCGTGCGCTGGCCAATAATCCTTCACTTATTTTTGCCGATGAACCTACCGGCAATCTTGATCCCAAGACAGCGGAATCGGTGTTTGCATTATTCATAGAACTTGCCCGATCACGAGGGTTTTCAGCTGTTGTAGCCACCCATAATCTGGAACTGGCGCAGCGCATGGATCGTGTTGTAACCTTGCAAAACGGCGCTATTTAAACCTATAATACTTTATTAACCATTAAATGTTATGCTTTAGCACTTATAAAGCAGGTGCTCATGGATTCTGAAGACAATATAATTGCCCAGTTGAACGCATATAAATGGGTGCAATTGCCCGATGGCGGTATCCAGGCAATCGGGAAAGACACTTATAGGTTTAACAGCTTAATTCCGCAGTTGCACGTGAAGTATAACACTGAGTCCACGCCAGGCGGATATAAACTAAGCTTCCCGCCTGAGTCGTTAGGCGCGCTTGCGCATAAGGGAATGAAGTTTCCAGGCAGTGAGTCGCTGCGGCAAATCGTTGCTGTGAGAAAACAAATAGAGAAAGCCGGATATAGCCCGGATCAAACTGATGCCATCATTTGGGAGTTAGGCGTAAATAAAGGCAGCATGCAAGGTGGCCAGTGTGTCGCCAACTTCAAGCCGCCTTCGCTGAGCACCGTCCTACAATCGCTTGGGCAAGACAGTGAAGCGCTGCAGAATATTGTGGATGGATATCGAGAGCATTTATTATTAATACAATTTCCAGGCGAGGGAGAGGCAACTCCTGCAAATGTACGGAGCTATATCAGAGGCCAAGGGTATACTGCCGAGGAAACAGATGCGCTCATTTGGGGGCTGGGAACCAATGCAATCCATCCACAATTTAAGCGTATTCCTTTAGAAGGCACGCTTACCATCTATCACCATGAGGGCACTGTATTAGGTTCAACAATGGAGAGATACGGCAATTGTGTGGCACAGATAATGCCTGTCTTAAAAAGCGGTGTGAGCCTATAGCATTTCTGCTATCATTTTCCTTGAGCGTTACAGGCACTCTGTTAGAGTGCTTCCATGATGCAAAATGCCGTTCAGTCTTCACCCGAAATCCCTGTGCCACCTTACGTTGCAACGCTTAATCCCGAACAGCGCGCTGCGGTCGAAACTATCGACGGCGCGGTGCTGGTGCTGGCGGGCGCAGGCACAGGAAAAACGCGCGTGCTCACCACGCGCATCGCTCATATCTTAAGCAGCAGGAGAGCCTATCCTGGCCAGATATTAGCGGTAACGTTTACCAATAAAGCCGCGCGCGAAATGGGCGAACGGGTAGAAAAACTGCTGCACGGCGAACAATATGTTGAACAGCCGCAGCAGCGTTCATCGCTTAACTGGCTTGGCACATTTCATTCCATTGCCGCCAAAATCCTGCGCCGCCATGCCGAGGTAATGGGATTTACGTCGAGCTTCACCATTCTCGATGCTGACGACCAATTGCGCCTCATCAAGACATTGTTGTCGGAAAAGAATATTGACGATAAGCAGAATCCAGCCAAGCTGATTCTTTCGATCATTCAGAGCTGGAAAGATCAGGGGCTCATTCCTGAAAAGATAAGTGCTGCCGATGCAGGCCACGGAACGGGCGGCAATGCGCTGCTCATATACAAAGCCTATCAGGAGCGTCTCAAGATATTAAACGCCATGGATTTTGGCGATTTGCTGCTGCATAACCTGACGTTATTTACGGCGCATCCGCATATCCATTCCGAGATCGCGCAGCGCTTCAAATACATACTGGTGGATGAGTATCAGGATACCAATGTCGCACAATATTTGTGGCTCAGACTGCTTGCGGCGGGGCATCACAATATCTGTTGCGTGGGCGATGACGACCAATCGATTTACGGCTGGCGCGGCGCTGAAATCGGCAATATTCTGCGTTTTGAGAAAGACTTCCCCGGCGCAGCGGTAGTGCGCCTGGAACGCAATTACCGCTCCACAGGGCATATCTTAGCCACGGCATCAGGCCTCATCGCCAATAACAGCAGCAGGCTCGGCAAAACGCTGTGGACGGAAGGCGAAGACGGCAGCAAAGTACGCGTGCGATCGTTATGGGACGGCGATGAAGAAGCGCGCTTCGTCGGTGAAGAAGTGGAAGTGCTGCAACGCGACGGCAGCAGCCTGGCGCATATGGCGATATTGGTGCGCGCCGGATTCCAGACGCGCGGATTCGAGGAACGGTTTCTGACGCTCGGCATCGGCTACCGCGTGATTGGCGGCTTGCGGTTTTACGAGCGCCAGGAAGTGCGCGACGCGGTTGCTTACCTGCGTGTGATTGCCCAGCCCAATGACGATCTGGCGTTTGAGCGCATTATCAACACGCCGCGCCGCGGCATCGGCACTGCGACATTGGAACAGATTCACACCACTGCGCGCAGCCGTGGCATCGCCATGACCAGCGCCACGCGCCTGCTGCTTGATGGCGGCGCCTTTAAAGGAAAGCTCGCAACATCGCTCTCTTCTTTGCTTGCATCGTTTGAACGCTGGCGCGAGCAGGCGGGGCGCGAGCCTATCGGCGAGCTTACCGATCGCATGCTCGAAGAATCCGGCTACCGCGCCATGTGGCAGCAGGACAAATCTCCCGATGCGCAAGGCAGGCTGGAAAACCTGAAAGAACTCGTGCGCGCCATGGGCGAGTTTGAGAGCCTGATAGCTTTTCTTGAGCATGTGGGTCTGGTCACCGACATGGCGGAAAACACCAGCGGCGACATGATAAGTCTCATGACGCTGCATGCAGCCAAAGGGCTTGAGTTCAATCATGTGTTTCTGCCGGGCTGGGAAGAGGGCCTGTTTCCGCACCAGCGCTCCATGGATGAAAAGGGCAGGGAAGGGTTGGAAGAAGAGCGCCGACTTGCTTACGTTGGCATCACACGCGCAAAGAAGACGCTTACTATCAGCTATGCCGGTAGCCGTCGCATTTACAACCAGTGGCAAAACAACATTCCGTCGCGCTTCGTAAGCGAACTGCCCAAGGACCATATCGAGATGATGAATGAACAGGGACCAGGCCTTAGAGATCAGGGGTTAGGCGGCAGGCGGCCGTTTGCTATTGCTATGAGTTCTACTCCTATTGCTGCTGCCGAGGCATCCGTCAAAACCGTTCCCCAAGGCGGCCGCGTATTCCATGTGAAATTTGGGTACGGCGCTATTTTGCGCAGCCACGGAGACACGCTGGAAATCGCTTTTGAGAAAGCCGGCATCAAAAAGGTGAAAGCGTCCTTCATTGAATTTTCTAAGTAAGTGGACACTGGATTGCCGCGCTCACGTTGTTCGCTCGCAATGCCGATTTTTAAACGCCCTTCTTCCAGGTCAGCGCATCGAGCGATAATTTGCCGGGGCCCTGGATGGCGATGAGCGCGCAGATAAGCGCCCAATATATCGCCAATGGATTGCCGTCCGTGTGATAGATAACGCCCGACATTACGATAAGCCCCAGCGCGCCGAAACGTGCAAAGAATCCGAGAAATAACAACGTTGATAATCCCAGCTCGCCTGCCATGCCCATCCAGGCAGCGACTTTAACGGGCAGATAGGGAACTTTATAATCTTCAAACAGGAAATAGAGCGTATTGAGTTGATCGTTAAGCACATAGCCTAGCTTTAGGCGGCCGGAAGTAAAGAACACTCTGGCTACCGCAAAGCGCATGGCGAGCAACAACACCGGCGTTAAATAACGCTCTGCAAAACGTTTAAGCGGCGCAAGGCTATCATCAATGCTGGATATTAAACGGATCATGCACTCCCCCTTAAATGAGTTCCCAGTATATAACAGAAATGCCGATCGCTCTGCAAGCGGCAATAGCCACACTATAACAAAGCCCTAAGCTTGCCTACGAGCCGGGGAAGCGCTTCGCTAAGCGCCGCGCATAAGAATGCGAGTTCGTTGTCCCTATCCTTGCCGCCCAGCTTAACAAGCGCTTCTATTTTTGCTGCCAGTTGTGAAACTTCTACGCCTCCCAATTGTGCGCTGGAAGATTTCAGCGGATGCGCCGCCGCCGCAATTTCTTTTATATTATGGGTGCTCTGCCCATCATCCATCTGCTGAATGTAACTTTGGGCATTAATGATAAACCGCTCTACGAGCACAGGGAATTTTTCTTCCATGAGGGATTGCAATGCCGTGAGGGTGGGCATATGCAGTATTTCCGTATGGTCTTTTTTCTCCGGGGACGGCGCACCCGGATTCTTTTGTCCTGATAAACAGCGTTTAAGCACTGCTTCCAGCTGTTCAATATAGACGGGCTTGGCAATATAATCGCTCATACCTGCTTCCATGCAGCGTTCGCGGTCGCCTTCCATGGCGTTGGCGGTGATGGCGACGATGGGAATAGCAGGTAAAAGACCGCTGTGCTCAAACTCCCGGATCTGCTGGCTGGCTTCAAACCCGTCCATCTCCGGCATCTGGCAGTCCATGAGAATAATATCAAACGCATGCGTTTTGAGGATTGCAAGCGCCTCAAGCCCATTGCTCACTGCCGTGGCGGTGCAGCCTAATTTTTTCAGCATTTGCAGGATGACTTCCTGATTGATGGTATTGTCTTCCGCAATCAACACACGTATGCCCTTGAAGTTATAACGCGTAGTAATGGCAGCGGATTTTTTGGACGTGGTGGATGGCGCTATAGGATTGGAGGCAATTTTGAGCCGGATGGTAAACCAGAAGCGCGAGCCTTTGCCGGGCGCGCTTTCCACGCCGATGCTGCCGTGCATCATTTCAGCAAATTGTTTGCAGATGGCAAGCCCAAGCCCGGTGCCGCCGAATTTGCGCGTGGTGCTTGAATCGGCCTGGGTGAATTTCTCAAAAATGAAGCGGTGCTTATCTTTGGGAATGCCTATGCCGGTATCTTCCACCTCGACATGCAATGCGATTTCTTCTTCATGAGCAGAGGGAGCGCCTATAGCGGTCAAGCGCACGGTGATGCCGCCCTCAGAGGTGAATTTAATCGCATTGCCTATGAGATTATACAGCATCTGGCGGATGCGCCCGGGGTCGCCAGTCACGTAGCGCGGCGTAACGGGCGCGATATGCAGCACAATAGTAAGGCCTTTCTCATGCGCCTTTACCTGCAGCATTTCCACCACCTCTTCAAAGGCGCTGAACAGATCAAACGCAATAGGTTCAAAATGCAGCTGGCCGGATTCAATTTTTGAAAAATCGAGTATGTCGTTTATAAGCTCCAGCAATGCTTCGGCGGATTTCATTACCGAACGCGTATAGCTGCGTTGTTGGGCATCCAGCGCGCCATCGAGCAAAAGGCCGGTCATGCCGATGATGCCGTTCATGGGCGTGCGGATTTCATGGCTCATAGTTGCCAGAAATTCACTCTTAAGCCTTGTCGCCCGCTCCGCTTCCTCTTTCGCTTTTAAGAGTTCATGGGCCGATAATTTCTGATCCGTTTCCAGCTGATGGGCTTTTGCTTCCGAGATTTTTCTTGAGGCGATTTCCTGCTCAAGCTGCACGGTTTTGCGAAACAGCGTATAGAGATTAAATAATGCAAACCCTGTTAAAAGCACGCCGCCTATCAGCACCCGCAGGCCCTGGTACAGAGGATCATCGTCTCCTTGTATAATCTGCAGGAATGCAATCCATCCTATATACATTCCGGCAAGCAAGGTGAACCAAAGCGTCATGCGATGCTTGAAGGATAGTTTGAGTCTGGATTCGGAAAACACGGACATGTATAAACTAGTAGCTAAATAAGGTTAACGATTGATTAAGGCACAACAAAGTGGCAGGTTCAGTCATACAGTATATTCGATCCAAAGGTTATCCATGAATTCCTTCTGGCAGCAGCTGGAACAATTGTCGCTTAAGCTTACGCCGGCAGTGCTTACCACATTCATGGTGCTTCTGACGACGGTGCCGTTTCGCCTCCCCGGCATTAATGAAATTATGCCTTCATTCCTATTTATCAATATCTATTATTGGGGCGTTTTTTATCCCGGCATATTACCGTATGGGTTCCTTTTTGTGCTGGGGCTTTTACAAGATACGCTGGGAGGAACTCCGCTTGGCGTCTGCTCACTGGTGAATCTGGTGGCCGCATTTCTGCTGACGACGGAGCGCCGCGTGCTGGGAAAAATGCTGTTTGGATCGGTATGGTTCGGCTTCGCTGTTTTTTTATGCTTTGCCACACTCTTGCAGTGGGGTGTCATGAGCATCTATTTCGCAAAATTGTTGCCTATCCGCAGCCACTTATTACAATATTGCACGACATGCCTTGCGTACCCGCTAATGCATATCGTACTCACCTGGGTTTACCGGCGGATACATCAATTATGAATTTCCCATGACGCAGGCGCCCACCTTCAAACATATGTTTACGCGCCGCGCCGTTGTCTTTGGGGCGGTCAATTTTGTTGCGCTCAGCGTGCTGCTGGGACGGCTCTATAACCTGCAATTCATGCGGGCCCAGGAATATAGAATGCTTGCAGAAGGCAACCGTGTGAAGCTGCAGCTGGTGGCTCCGGTACGCGGCCTTCTGCTGGATAGGAACGGCGTGCCGATGGCGAACAACCAAAAGAATTTCCGGTTGTTTCTGGACACCGAAGTCACAAAAAATGCGCGTAAAGTATTAAGCGCGCTGGCGAGTGTGCTTACTATCAGCGATGAGCGCATAGAGGAAGTCGTCGATCAAGCCAAATCCGCGCGCTATGTGCCGCCCATACTGATCAAAGAGCATCTGACGTGGGATGAGCTTGCCCAGTTTGAATTTTTCCGGCTGAGCTACCCGGAGGTATTCGTTGATGTAGGGCAGGTGCGTTATTATCCGTTTAACGAGCGTGCATCGCATTTGATTGGCTATGTAGGTGCAGTAACGGAGAGCGAGCAAAAAGAGATGGGAGAGGAGCAGCTTGCCCGCCTGCCTGATTTTAAAATCGGCAAGAGCGGCATCGAGAAAATGCTTGAGTCGGAAATACGCGGCACTGCAGGCGTCAAGCAGACGGAAGTAAATGTGCATGGGCTGGCAGTGCGGGAGCTGGGCCGCAAAGAAGGCAAGTCCGGTAAGGATGTGCATCTTACGGTCGATAGCAAATTGCAGGAATATACGGCGGCGCGGTTTGGCCAGGAAAGCGCTGCCGGCGTAGTCATGAATATCCATAACGGCGATATACTGGCGCTGGCCTCGATGCCCGGTTATAACCCCAACAGTTTCAGCAAAGGCATTACGGCTAAATATTGGGGAGAATTGCAGGCCAATACCCGCAATCCCCTGATGAATAAAGCCATATCCGGGCAATATCCGCCGGGGTCGACATTCAAGCTCTCCATGGGTCTGGCCGCGCTTGAAAATAAAGTAATCAATCCGGAAAGCCGAGTGTTTTGCAATGGCCATTTTATGCTTGGCAATCATCAGTTCACATGCTGGAAGCCGGAGGGGCACGGGTCGATGAATCTGCATAGTGCGATTGCCCAATCCTGCGACGTATTTTTTTACACCATGGCTGAGCGGCTGGGTATTAACCATATGGCTTCCATGGCGCGCAAGCTGGGGCTCGGTAAAAACACAGGGCTTGGGCTGCCCGGGGAAAAACCGGGTATTGTGCCCGATGATGACTGGAAACATGCGCGTTATGGCCAGTCCTGGCAGGGGGGCGATACTATTAACGTGGGGATTGGTCAGGGATACATACTCACGACACCTTTGCAGCTTGCAGTTATGGTTGCGCGCATCGCCAATGGCGGTTTTGCCGTAACGCCGCGTCTTGTCGCTTCCGATATTGCGCCGGAATTTAAATCCATCGGCGTCAGCGATGAGCATCTGGCGGCAGTGCAGGACGGCATGAACGCTGTGACCAATATTCCGGGCGGCACGGCGTATGGCCACCGCATTACCGATGAGCGCTTTGCCATGGCCGGTAAAACCGGCACGTCGCAGGTCAGGAAACTCATCCGCCATGGCATGGATCAAAATTCACTGCCCTGGGAAGACAGGCATCATGCATGGTTTGTTGCCTATGCGCCGGTGGCGGCCCCTAAATACGCTGCTGCCGTTATTGTCGAGCATGGAGGCGGCGGCGCTTCCGCCGCGGCGCCCGTTGTAAGTGATATGCTGCTTAAGATACAATCCATAGACGCTGGCGAGCCGGGGCCGCAATTGCCGGAAATGCTTAAAAATACCGATGAGGAGCAAATAGATTGATGCGATTATTCCTATTTCTATGCCTGTTTGTATTGCCTGCAGCAGGTTTTGCGCAAACAGTGCAATATTTCCGTGTGCAGTCTGGCACCGGGTTTTTTGTGAACCGCGAATATATCATTACCAATGCGCATGTGGTGAACGGATGCGATAAAGCCATTATTAAAGGTGCTGTGCCGGAGCGTGAGGTGCTTGTCAAGGTGCTGGATGCTGAGCATGATCTTGCCTTATTGCAAACCGATCAACCGCCCGGGCAATTTGCGCCGCTGCGTTTTAATATAGACGATATGCATGCCGGCGATAAAGTGCTGATCATTGGTTATCCCGGCGCACAGGGCGCGCGCGGCGAATATAAAGTGGCGGAAGCGCAGGTGCAGGAATTGAAATATGATATGCCTGGCGGCGATCCCGGGCATTTCTTTATCACCGATGTTGTGGAGCATGGCAATTCCGGCGGACCGGTATTTGACGTCAGTGGCAATGTTATCGGGGTAGTCGTTGCAAAAACAGTTTTATATACTGTTAATCAGGAAACCCATGAGAAGCTTTCCGAGCAGCATGTGGGAATGGCAATAAGCCTCAATACGCTCAAGCAGTTTCTTTTTGATCACGGCGTTTTCGCGCAATGGACGGGTTCGGGATTATTAACATTTTCTAATAATACTATCGAAGATAATGCAAAGAATTATATCGTGAATGTGCAGTGCAGAATACAAACTGCCGGTCCGCAGCAATCTGACAGTGACGGAACCCAGGAACAACTTGATATGAAATAATATGCTCACAAAACTCACGCAAATAAACTGGTTTCTGGTGCTGTATATTACGCTTGTGGCGACCATTGGCTTTATCATGATGATTTCTGCGGCCGGAGGACATTTTTCACCCTGGGCGTCGCGCCAGATATTGCGTTTCGCCTTTGCATTTATACTTATGATGGGCATTGCGCTGACACCGGCATCCGTATTGCTGCGCTATGCCTATGTGATTTATGCCGTATGTCTTTTGCTGCTCATTGGCGTGGAGGTCGCGGGATTTATCGGAATGGGCGCCAAGCGCTGGGTAGATGTGGGAGGCGTCAACTTGCAGCCGTCGGAATTAATGAAACTGGCTGTCATACTTGCATTGGCCCGGTATTTTCATTCGACCAATTTTCAAGAGGTCAATCGCCTGGTATTGCTGCTGCCTCCGGTGCTCTTAATATTGGTGCCTGCAGCATTCGTGTTGCGCCAGCCTAATCTGGGGACGGCGACCATCCTCATATCGGTGGGCGCCATATTATGTTTTATGGCCGGCGTAAGGGCGCGGTACTTTATTATTATCATAGTGCTGGCATTGGCGGCTGCGCCCATAGGGTGGCATTTTCTCCATGACTATCAGAAGCAGCGCGTCATGACGTTTTTATACCCTGAGGAAGATCCTTTAGGTGCCGGATATAATATTATGCAGTCGATGATCGCCATCGGCTCCGGCGGGTTTTTCGGCAAAGGCTTTATGCAGGGCTCGCAAGGGCAATTGGATTTCCTGCCTGAGAAACACACCGATTTTATTTTTACCATGCTTGCCGAAGAGTTTGGATTCTTCGGTTGTTTTGTCGTGCTGGCGCTGTGCATGGCGCTGATTGGCTATGGCATTGCCATTGCGCTGCGCTGCCGGCACCAGTTTGGCAGTTTGCTCTCTATAGGGGTGGCAGCCATGCTGTTCATTCATATCTGCATTAATACGGCGATGGTGATGGGGCTTATTCCTGTGGTGGGTGTGCCGCTGCCGTTATTATCTTATGGCGGCAGCATCATGATTTCCATGCTGATGGGATTTGGCCTGATGCAGAATGCCTATGTGCACCGCGACGTGCATCTGCCGCGCACGATGGGGATAATATAACATGTCCACTATAAGGCTCGCGCATGTCTAAATCACTGGGAGCTTTCTGGTTCTTTCTGTTGATTATTATACTTGCGCTGGGCATTTTCATGCCGCTGCAGACGGATGAAATATCCTGGAGCTATCCGAATCAGCGCGCCATCGTCGATCGTTTAAGCGTCATAACGCTATTGCCGCAATGCCAGGAAGCAGATCATTTTGCAAAACCCTTGCCGTTAACCTGGTATCCGCATGCGCTGGTGAATTACATAGTCTTTATGCAGATAGATAATCCATTATGGATACGCATTGTTGGCATGGCACGGTTTCTGCTTTTCCTCATAGCAGGCTGGTTTATTGCAAAACCTTTGGCGGCGCGGTTGCATTCTTCGCCTGCCATCCTGTTTCTTCCTTTCGTATCTTTGCTTAGTCTTGATGCGCTGCCTCTGCTGATGCAGGTGGCACGGCCTGAACAGACCTTGTTTCTAAGCATGGCAATTTTTATTGCGCTTGCGCTTAATGCTGCAGTGGTGGCACCGCATCCTTTTGTCCGGCGCGTGGCGCAATGTATATTCATTCTGACA